>Ga0180430_10001376_pt1 | contig 23825 bp, 15 predicted proteins | sample SS_ome_9_FD_132999 | JGI IMG/M metagenome (GOLD analysis project Ga0180430, IMG submission 132999) | Hypersaline lake sediment archaeal communities from the Salton Sea, California, USA - SS_1_S_2 metaG | ecosystem: Environmental > Aquatic > Non-marine Saline and Alkaline > Hypersaline >... | reverse complement strand
CATTTTCTTGTCTCTATGCACTCAACGAGACACCTCGGGCACCTGTTAGGTTGATTGGATGTGACTGAAACGATGTGCCTGACGCCCCACGCGGGGCGACATCAATCAAAGCCGCCGGAAAAACCGATGCAAAGAACGACGATCCAGAAAACCAGCAACAGATCGAGAAGCGACGCATAGATCACGCGGCGCCGAAGGCGCGGCTCCAGTTTCGCGAATCCGGTCCGGAAGAGGAGGCGGGCCACGAGCCAGACGGAGTATACCTGAAGGGGTGGGAGCATTATTCCCAACGCCGCCGCCCGACAGGCGCGCTCCGCTGTCTGCCTGTTGGGATCGACTTCTTCTTTTCCGGCCTCCTGCTTCGACTCGGCGCGCATCTCGCCCAGAATGGCCAGCGCCTGCTCCGAATCTTCGTGCCGCACCCGGAGTTTGATCCCTCCCACCGCCTGCCCGAGATGCCACGCCATTGCGACTGTTTCCGTGTCGCTGAGAAAGGATTCGATGCCTTCCGTCTCGAGGCGCAAACGGGCGAGCTCGGCCGTCGTCGGCGTATCGAATATGGCCACCGTGGCCGGCGATTGGTTCATGGTACCTCCTCCTCGTTTCCTCACTTCCTGACTGCGGTGAGGTCGACTCAAACCGGAGCTGTGGGAATCAAGCTTTAGTGTGCGATCCGCCGCCCCGTTCGTCCAGATATATTCTCGGCCGGCGATGAGAGGATCCTTCTCGGAAACTTCGAGTTCGACGAGAGCTCGCCTCAGGCCGTTCTTCTCTTCCACAGTGCGGGCGGATTGATTGTTGCCGACGCGGTGCGCTTGATCATGGCCGATCGGTGATCGATGATTTCCGGTCGTGACCGTTAACCTGTTGCGCGCCCCCAACCCGGTCCTCCTCAGAGTGCCCGACCAAGGCGCTCCTCGAGAACGGGGCGGTACTTGCGGCTCAAGGTCAGCTCCCGTCCGCCTCGGAGGAGCACGCAAAATTCTCCTCTCACCGAAGGCCTCAGTTCCCTGATGCGGTCGAGATTGACCATGGCCGATCGGTGGATCCGTACGAATTTCCGCGGATCGAGTTGGGTTTCCATGCTGCTCATGGTCTGCCGCATGAGGTGGACCTCTCCGCCCGCGTGGATCTGGAGGTAGTTGCCCGCCGCCTCGATCCAGTCGATCTCGTCGGTCTTGAGAAAGGTGATGCAACCGGCCGACTTGACCAGAAGCCTGTCCGCACCGCCGCGGTCGGCTCCGATCTGGTCGAGCATCCCCTTGAGAGCCGCGCCGCGATCCCCCGAGCGGCGCCGCTCCACCTGCTCGCGGGCTCGATCGAGAGTCTGGGCGAACCGCTCGTCGTCGAAGGGTTTGAGCAGATAGTCGAGGGCGTGCACCTCGAAGGCGCGTACGGCGTACTGATCGTAGGCCGTGACAAAGACCACGGCCGGCAGGCTGCCCTCATCGACGGCCATGAGCACGTCGAAGCCGTCGATCTCGGGCATCTGGATGTCGAGAAAGACGAGATCGGGTTCGTGCCGCTCGATCGCGTCGATCGCCTCGCCACCGTTTGCGCACTCCGCCACGATCTCGAAATCGCTTTCGCCGGCCAGCATGGTGCCGATGAGCCGTCGGGCGGGCGGTTCGTCGTCAACGACGATCGTCTTGATGGTCTCCATCGTTCTCCTCTCCGGCCGCGTCCGGTTCGACGAGCGGCGTGGCGTGATAGGGCACGGTGATGCGGGCCACGAAACCGCCTACCGCGGGCGAGCGGGTCTCGAGACGCCCTTCTGCACCGTACATCTTTTCGAGTCGCTCCGTCGTGATCGAAAGCCCCATCCCGCTTTCGTGCCCCGATCTTTCTGCACGACCGGCAAGGCCCGGACCGTTGTCGCTGATCTCGATCCGCAGGGTGCCGTTGTCCCGCGCGGCGCGCACCGTGATCCGTCCCTCTGTGGTGATCCGGCCGATCCCGTGGCGCACGGCGTTTTCCACGAGCGGCTGGAGAATCAGCTTGGGAACGTAGGCGGAGGCGACGGCGGGCGGCACGTCGATCTCCACGCGCAGGCGATCGCCGAATCGAACCTGCTCGATGTCGAGGTAGCGCCGGAGAAGGCCGATCTCGTCCCGCACGGTGACCTCGTTCTCGTTGATGTTGTCGAGCGAGATCCGCAGCAGCTCGCTCAGGCGGCTGATCATCCGATTGGCGCCTTTCACGTCGTGGTAGTTGAGGGAGGCGATGGCGTTGAGCGTGTTGAAAAGAAAGTGGGGGTGGAGCTGCATCTTGAGGACCTGACTCTGAGCGCGCGCGAGCTGAGCCTCGAGCTGGCTCGCTCTGAGCTCGCGCCGGCGGTACTGGCGGTAATAGACCAGGCCGTTGTAAACGGCGACGAAGAACCAGCAGTCGAAGGCGCCGAGGGCCGAGAGTCCGAAACCCCAGAGCAGATTGTCGGCGCCCAGGAGGCTGTTCATTGCCAGGCCGACCACGACACCCCGCAGGGTTCCGAATCCGAATCCGGCGATCAAATGGACGGCCACGAAGGAGATCCAGTTCTTGCGCCGCGGCCGGAAGCGGTGACAGAGATAGAGCAGGGCCGGCGTGAAGAGGATCCAGGCCACGTGGCAGATGAAATAGGGTGTGAAAACCGTCCACCAGTCGGGATCCCTCCCGCGCGACAGAGAAGCCTCGTAGGACGACGTGGCGTACGACGCCGAGATGAAGGTCGCCCAGGCGGCCACGATGCCGACGGCGTAGAGGTGGTGTCTGAGTGTCAGCCGGTTATCCATGAGTCGACTCGGTCTTCTTCTTTCCGGTCCGATTTCGTACCGTTCGCCTGTTCCCGTGCAGTCCAGAGTATAGCACGGACATTCCCGTGGAGGAGGCTCTTCTTTGAGGAGCGACTTGCGGGTTTCGGGACGGTTCGCGCTCGTCAAGGGTGGCGGTGGATTCGCCCCTTCCCGGCGTCGATCGTCACTCCCGGCCTCTTTCGGCGCCGAAAAAAATTGTGATTTTTCGATTCCCCACAAGCCGAAGGCCGGAGGCAATTCTCTTTCACCACAGGCGGGAACCGATTCGCCCCATCGAAGGGGCGCACGGCCCAGAATCCTTTCCGAAAATTCCGGCACGATTCATGATTGACGCAACGCAATGGGCTTGATCGTCGATCTCGATTCAAAGGAGGACCGTCATGCGTTCTATGTTGCCGTTTGTTGTGGTTTTTGTACTTCTTGGGATCATCGAGGCGCCGGCACATGCCGCCCCCACGGTGCCCGTGCCGCCGGCCGCCGCCGATCGAGCGTGCTGCCCCATCCCGTTTGTGGCCAACAGGGGCCATCTTCCCGATGAGGTGTCGTTTTTCACCGACGCCTTCGGCGGCACGGCTTTTGTCACGACCGATGGTGTCATCGTCTATTCGCTGCCCGCGGTGGGGGATCGGCGCGTCGTCATCAACGAGGAATTTGTCGGTGGAGCAGCTCGCGCCCCCGTGGGGGGGGATCGATCCCCGGCGCGCATCAATCGCTTCGAGGGAAGCGACCGGGCGCGTTGGCAACGAGACATCCCCGCCTTCGAGAGCCTCTTGTTGGGAGAAATCTACGAGGGCGTCGGGGTGGAGCTTGCCGCTCGCGGCGGAAACGTGGAAAAGATCCTCCACCTGCGCCCCGGAGCCGACCCTGCCGTGATCAAGATCAGAATCGCCGGCGCGACCCGCCTCGCGACAAACGCAAAGGGCGAGCTCGTGGTCCGCACCGATGGGGGCGCGGTCACTTTCACCAGCCCCGTGGCGTTCCAGGAGCGGGATGGCGTGGAGACACCCGTCGATATCGCCTATCGCATCGACGGAGGCGAGTACGGTTTCAGCCTCGGCGCCTACGACGCATCGGCGCCCCTCGTCATCGATCCCATGCTGGCATCCACTTTTCTCGGCGGCGGCGCCAAGGATATCGGGCTTGCCATGACCCGCGGCAATGACGGCTCTGTTTACGTGGCCGGCTACACGCGATCGACCGACTTTCCTTCGACGACCGGCGTCTATTCGCCCACCTACGAAGGCGGCGCGTGCGACGGTTTCGTGGCCAGATTGAGCTCCGATCTCACCACTCTCCTTGCCTGCACCTTTCTCGGGGGAAGCGGTGACGAGGAGGTCAACGCCATGCGTTTCGACAGCGGCCAGAATCTCTACGTCGCCGGAAACACGACATCGTCCGATTTCCCGGTCACTGCCGGCGCTTACGACGAGACCTACAACGGCCACAACGCCTCGCCCTACAACGCGGGCGGCGACCTGTTTGTGGCGCGGCTCTCGGCCGACCTGGCGAGCCTTGGCGCGTCCACCTTTGTAGGCGGGCACCGGCACGAGCTCAACCGCGACCTCGCCTTCGATTCCGCCGGGCGCATCGTGCTCGCCGGTTCGACGGCGTCCGACGATTTTCCCGTGACCGCCGGCGCCTATGACACGAGCTACGATCCGGGCGGCGACTTCGGCGAGGAAGTGGTCGTCGCCGTGCTCGACGCGGGATTGAGTGCGCTCGTCGCCGCGACCTATGTGGGCGGGCGCCATGACGATTTCGTCGAGGCCATGACCGTCGACGGGAGCGGAAACGTATTCTTTACCGGATGGACGCGTTCGACAAACTATCCCACGGTGGCCGGCTCCTTCGACACGACCTACAACGGATTCGTCTACGATGCCTACGTGTCAAAGCTCAGCGCCGACCTGACCGTGCTCGAGGCCTCAACCTTTCTCGGCGGGAACAGTTGGGACTTCTGCTACGCCATCGCGCCGAGCGACGACGGGGGTGTCTTTGTGGCCGGACACACCGCTTCGCCCGATTATCCGTCGACGGCCGGAGCCTTCGACGAGACCTACAGCGGCGTGGGGGGGCCGGGGACGGGAGACGACGTCTTCGTGTCGCGCCTCGACAGCGATCTGGCCGTGCTCACGGCGAGCACCTTCATGGGAGACGAGGCCTGGGAGCACTGCACGTCCCTCTGGAACGACGGACTCGGCAACCTCTACGTTGCGGGCTCCACGTCGTCGGCAGCCTTTCCGACGACACCCGGTGCCTTTCAGCGCGAGTACGGCGGGGGCACGACGACGAGCGGAGACGCATTTGCATCCTGCCTCGACGAGAATCTGTCCACGCTCGTGGCGTCGACCTTTCTCGGCGGCGGCAGTCCCGAGTATTACGACACGAACATCTTGGTCGACAAGTCGGAGGAGGTGGCCTTTGTCGCCGGTTCGACGAAGTCCTCCGATTTTCCCACCACCCCGGGCACTCACGACGAAAGCCACAATAGCGCCTACGATGTCTTTGTGTGCAAGCTCGACAGTCTCTTGAGTCGTGATCCCCTCGAGGCTGACAGCGGCGAGATTTCAGCCGGTGTGGGGGGAGCGGTGTCCTTTGACATGGACTCGGGGGCGGACCACGCGCTGCGCGACTATCTTCTCTGCGGTACGGTGAGCGGATGCCTGCCGGGTACGATGCTTCCCGGCGGTCTCGTGGTGATTCCGCTCAACCGCGACTGGTTCACCGACTTCATCCTCGATAACCTGGCCAGTCCAGTCTTTGCGGGATTCTACGGCCAGCTCGACGCGGATGGCCGCGCCGTCGCCCAGCTCAACGCGCCCCCTCTGCAGCCGACGTGGATCGGCAGAACCATGCATTACGCCTTCGGTCTCAAGAGCCCCTGGAATTTCGTGTCGAACGCCGTCACGATAGAAATCGTTCCGTAACGCGTGGAAGGACATCGCAAAAAAACAACGGGGAATTATCTTCTCGATGCACAGCCGAGAGAGACGATCCCCCGTTGTTTTTTCCTTATCGCACGGCGATCGGTCGGGTGTAGTCGCCGATCGGGTCGAGACACACATTGCCGGGCGGCGTCGGCTCGATGGGCGCCACGGGGAGCTCGATCGCCTCGCCCATGAACTCGATCCTCTCGAACCGCTTCCGTCCGAGCTCCTTGCCGGTCTTTGCGAAGAAGGGAAAGAGATCCTCGCCCACGGCGATCGACATGTCCTCGATCGACTCCTCCCAGGAGAGCTTCTTGCCGGGATCGTCCTTCCAGCGCTCGCCCTGCACCCACCGCCAGCGCGGATACCACGTCGGCCCGTAGCGGTCGTCGAACTTTTGCCACACGTACCAGATCATGAGACGGTCGTGGCCGTCGCGCCACGTGTCGAGATGTTTCTTTCTGAAGATATCTTCGGGAGACTTTCCTCCGCCGCCGTAGCCCTTGACGAAGACCTTGTGGCAGCCCCGGTTGGGCCCCTCGTCGCCGTTGTACCTGGCGTTGACCTTTCCCTGGAACCAGCCGGCGTGCTCCTCCCCCTGGTTGCCGCCGAAGGGGTGATTCGCCGCGCCGCAGGGCCCCGCCATCGTGTGAGCCTGCTCGTGGCCGAAGATGCTGCGGATGCCGCCCGGGCTCGTCGAGATCGTCGACGCCTCCTTGGGAAGGTAGGCGTTGACCGCCCACCCGCCGCCGCCGCCCGAGCAGAGAACGAGGTACATGGGCTGCTCGGGCTTGGGCGAAGGGAGCCAGGCGTAGATATCGCCAGTGATGGCGGGGAAATCGGTCTTGACCGTCTCGAGCAGCTCGGGGATCTGGTTCTTGCTGTAGAAGCAGACGATGCCGTCGAGGCGCTCCTCCGATTCGGGATAAATGCCGCCGCCGCCCCACATCGGTTCGGGCAGGCGCCGTTCGCCGCCCGCAGGGGGTGCGCCCGCCGCCGCCCAGCGGACCGTGTCGGCGAGGAAGTCGCACTTGGGATCGAGATCGTCCTTCTTCTTGCGATCGAAACGGAAGAGTCCCGACGAGGCGAGCAGCACGATGCGCCCCTTGCCGAAAGTGCGGCGCGCGTAGATCGGTTTCTTTTTCTCGCCCTCGAGCACGACCTCCCAGTCGTCGTTCACGCGGAGCGCGGGCCACTTGCGGTTCTCGTACGTCTCCTGGCCGGGGCAGACCGCGGCGCCGTACTCGGCGAGGAGCGTGTTGAGCGACCACTCCTTCGCGGCCGGTTCGTCGTTGATCCGTGCGCCCGAGACGATCAATCCGCCGCCGTTCTCGATATACCTTTTCAGCGCGGCCCGTTCCTCGGCGATGTAGGCCGGATAATTTGCGGCGCCCTCGGTGAGAACGACGTTGAACCTCGGCGCGGGCCACCACGCGAAGGGATGCATCTTGTGTCCCACCGGAATGCGCACGCGGCACGTCGCGCCCTCGGTGAGAACGGTATCGAGCGTGGCGTGGCTGCCCGCGGTCCGGATCCCGCGCCGATGGAGCTGGGGGCCAAGATTCCAGAGAAGGAAGAAGTCGCACTTGTGGGCCATATCGATGAGCAGGTTGATTCCCCCGTCGCCCGGCACGTTGATCTCGGGCAGCGGGAAGAGGGCGGTCGTTTCGAGGGGGAGGGTCTTGCCCGCCTTCCACCAGGGCTCGATCTCCTCGGGCGTGCGGGGGAATGTCGCCCCCTGGTCCCGTTCTTGAGCCAATCGAAGTGTGTTCTCATCGGTCTGGGCGTTGGCAACGGCGCAGGCGAGAACGATCGCTGCAAAAAATATCAGGCCGGAAAGGATCGAATTGATTTCTCTTGTCATTGGGAGCGAGCTCCTTATCCGTAAAAATCTAAAGTGAGACTTTAGAATATCGAGGATCGATGGCGCCAGCTCTTTACCGTTTTCTCTTCGGTCGAACATCTGTACAATAAACTCGGTGTCGGCGCCGTTGCATCGGCACAGGGCGCCCCCTTCATCAGATCCCGAAAAACAGGAAATACCGTGAAGACACTCATCGCGCTGCTTTTTGCGTTTGTCTCGTGCTGCGCGCTCCATGCGGCCGAGGTCAACGATCCGGAGGTCATCACCGTCGAACCCGAAATCGACGGCGTCGCGATCGCCGAGCCGAAGCACAAGCCCGATCTCAAGAAGACCCTGGCCAGTCTCAAGGAGGTCGACGGCCTCTACGTGATGACCTTCTACGGCGACTACACTCAACAGGTGAAAAACTTCCACGAGCGCATGTTGATGAACGCCATGATCGGCACGATCGTGAGGAGACATTACTGCAGCCTCTTTTCCTATTTCGGCGACCGCCAGAATCCGCTCTTCGGGCGGAACTTCGACAACGTCGACACCCATCTGCTCGCCTGCTACTACTTTCCCGAAAATGGATACGCGTCGATCGGCTTCACTCCAATGAAAGATCTCGGTGTCGACGGCAAAACCAAACTCAACATGGACTCGTCCTTTCAGAAGATGAAGCTCGCCAACTGCGCCTGCTTCACCATCGAAGGGATGAACGAAAAGGGCGTGTGCGTCGCTCTCGCTTCGATCGAACCGGTCGAGTATGAGCCCGAGGAGAACAAGGAATCGATGTGGCTCATCCACCTCATGCGCCAAATCCTCGATCATGCCGCCAGCGCCGACGACGCGGTGCGGATCGCGCGGAGCTACAATGTCTTCGACAACGGCCTCGGCGTGCTCTCCCACCATATCCTCGTGGCTGATCCCGCAGGATCGGCCGTGCTCGAACATGACGGCACCGAGATGCGGGTGATTCCCAAACAAGGCGCCTGGCAGGCGGCCACCAACTGGAAACTCTGCGATGTTCCCATGGAGCGGACGCGCAAGAACTGCGCGAGGTTTCGCACCGCCACCGACATCCTCAAAACTTCCGGTGAGTCGATGACCTGGAAGGGCGGCATGAACATCCTCGACAAGGTGGCGCAGCGCAGTGTGAAGTATGTGATCGGCGGCGAAAAGATTACTGTCAACACCGAGTGGTCGGCTGTCTTCAACATGAAGAAGCGCGAGGTCTACATCAGCCTCGATATGGACTATGACAAGGTGTTCAAGCTCTCCTTGCGCGACAGGGAGAACGAACAGGGGCAGATAAAAGCTGGGAAATAGGGGTCTTGGTGGTATAAAAAAAGGATTAAAGGCGAGTACAGCAGGGAGCACACTTTTTCAGCAAGCACGGTAAACACGATGTCTGCAAGAGTGAAAATCGTTCTCTTTGCGATCCTCGTTCTCGGGATCGCAGCGGTGTTCTGGCGGATCCTGCCGGAGCGTACAGATAACGACCTCGCAACCATCTCCATGAAGGAACCGGATCCTGCGGGAAGCGCGGAGCCTACAGGCACCGCGGTCGCCCGAAAAGAGGCGAACGCCAGCGAATCGCCAGGCGAAGTTGGCGCGGAGAGGATCAAGATCGACAAGACCCACGCCGTCACGCTGTACGGTCGCGTTCTGGACGAAGCGGGCGATCCCGTCAGTGAAGCGGTGATTCAAGAAACCAGTATCGACGCAGACGGCTCGTTGGATCATCAACGGGGGAATTCGCCGGCAAGAGAGTCCTGGAAGGAGACAAGCGTCAAAACGGACGCGAAGGGCGAATTCTGCATCGAGTTCTTACGGCACCAACTTCCCCTGACCTCTCTGCGTATTCTTCATCCTGAATTTCGGCCGGAGATGATTCCCGCCATTGTGGCCGTTCCGGCTTACGACGGTTCGATGCGGTTAGAGGATGTACGCCTGCATCCGGCGTTCTTCGTCCGTGGGATCGTCGTCGATCAGCACGCCAAGCCCGTCGTGGGATGCACTGTGAGCGCGCCCATCAAGCCTTGGGAAGAGATCAGCGGCACCTGGTGGGATCGGGTCGAGACCGACCGGGAAGGAAGATTCGAGCTCAGCCTTGTAAACAACAGGCCTGTGCAGGTCACGGCCTTTTTCGAAGGCGTGGGAACGGGATGGTGCTCCAAGGTTTCACCGGCGCGGGGGGCTGACGTACCCGATTTGACCATCACCCTGGAGCGTTGCAGTTCCATTGCCGGGATGATTTGCTATCCCGACGAGTCTCCCGCTGTCGGTCAGAAGCTCATCATCGAGGGGAAAAGCGGATCCCTCAAGGTCAAGCGATCAACAAAAGCGGACGACAGCGGCCGTTTCGACTTCGCCTCTCTTCCGGAAACGCTGTACAGGATCACCGTTGAACCGGTCGACATATGCGGAAGTTCCGGCGCTGCTGAAGAGGACCTGGTGCTCGCAGAGAAGCTGGTCCCCGGAATCGAGGATCTGATCCTATTTCTCCCCTTGGGATCCGACGTGGTCGTCGACCTCAGGGAGACCAGCGGCGATCCCGTGCTCTCGGAACCAAGGGCGCGTTTTTATTTCATGTTCGAAACTGAGGAGGGAGACATTTCCTCCGTCACCAGTGACTGGTCGCGGAAACTGGACTCGATCGGGCCGGGAACGTTTAGGTTCCGGAATGTCCAACCTGGAAAGTATTTTATTACACTGTGGGCGGAAGGTTACACGGGCTACAGATCGGGCGACATCGTTGTGCCTGAACCTCCGGCCGAAGTCCGCCTCGAAGCAACACTTGCCCGGTTAGGCGGCATGAGAGGAAAAGTCTTCCACCGCGATGAGACGCCGGCCGAAGGTGTCTGTGTACAGTGGGAAAAGACTAGCGCCCGTCAACCAAGGAGTAATGATCGGCCCCGCGCTACCTTTACAAATGACGGGATTCGAAGGAGGTCGTGCGAAAATTCAAAAGGTGGGGCGACCGTCACCGATGAAAGGGGAGCTTTTCGATTCGAGAATCTTTCCCAAGGGGAGTATTATCTCTTCTTCTCCATCGACGGCAAAGAGGTGTTCAAGATGCCCTTTCTCCTCGGGGATGCGCTCCGAGCCGAGGTCGAGATTCATCTGCCGGAAGTGATCGGAGGTATCGAGGGGCTCGTCGTCGACAGCCGGTCTCGGCCCATACCGAACGCGCTTGTCCTCGCCTGGAACGGCGAAGACCTGTTTTACAGGACGCGCTCCGATGAGTTTGGGCGTTATCGGCTGACCGGCCTGCCCGATGGCGACTACGTGGTCGATGCTCGCTCGTTTCCGTTGATACGTTTTGACCTATCGGGTTACCGAACCATGTCTGTCAGGGAGGGCTATGAGGACCTGGAGCAGTTGGGAGCGTTCAACGCCAAGATCCCAGGCGGAGTGATGTGCCATCTTGATCTCCTTGTCTCCGATCCCTGGAGCAGCGTGGTTTCGGGAGTGATCAAGACGAGTACGGGACGGCTTCCGCACAGATTGCACGTCGCTTTGAAGGAGGTCGTTCCTGAACCGAGAGACCGTGAGAGGCGACGACCCAAGGCGTCGGACCTGTTCCATTACTCAGATTATCGCGGTGCAGACGACATGGATCCGCATATCGAGCGCTTCCGGTTCGACAATCTCAAGGCCGGGCAGTACCAGTTGATCGTGAGCTGGGGTCGGAAGTTGCGCGAGAGATTGAGATCGGACACCTTCACACTTGATGCACATTCCCATCATCAACTGATTCTACCCGTCGCCTTTGCCTCGATAGAGGGTACGGTCGTGGACGGACAAACAGAGGTAGGCGTGGGCGAAGCGCGCGTGATTCTCCAGGGCGAAACGAACAACGGCCAGTGGCGGCATTTCGAAATCGTCACCGACGAGGCCGGTATGTTTATCGGGACGGACATACCTGTCGGGACATACGACCTCATCATCCGTCACAACAATTACAGTCCGTTCCTAACGAGGGATTTTCGCATTCTGGACAGCCAGAACCAAGTGGGATTGCAGTATTGCCTTGAACCAGGATTCACCCTCAAGGGAAGGCTGGTCATCAACCGAAAGGCGGATACCGAGCACCCCCGGTGGTATGTCTATCCATCGTTTCCTCCCCTGGGAACGAAGTGGTCGACGCGCGGCAATAGAGTGGAGCGGTCCGGGATTTTTACGCTAAAGGGGCTTCCTGCCGGACCCGTCAAACTTGTGGTTCAAGACGGATCTGATCCCGTGATGGAACACGAACTGATCTTGCCAGTCTCCGATGGGGAAGAGGTCGTTATCAACATCGAGGCCGATTAAGGCTTCACGGACTTTCTTCCCAGACGAGCGCACTCTTCTCGATCACGCTCACCGTGTCGGGATCGACGGCGAAAACCCCCGCGTTCAGCAGGACCGTCGCGTGGTAGGTCTCTTCGATCGGCTCGGGTACTCGCCACGAGTACGAGCAGGTGAAGTCTCATCCGTATCTGAAGAGCCCTCGCGTCACCACAGATCCCTCTTTCTCTTTGATGGTGAGCAGTGGTCGGGGGGGATTCCTGCCGTTGACTTCCATCCGGGTGACCACCTCGCCGCCCCTTCCCGTGATCTCGAGAATCAGCGTCGCCTCATCCGACGACGGTAGCAGGTCTACAATGACCAGGGGCCTGTAGGGCGGGCCAAAAGGAAGGGGCACCGTTTCGCCGGCCCGGACCTCGATCTTCGGGTTCTTCGGCGCGCCGCGGGCGGTGACGCGATTGCGCTTACCGTCCGATGGCGTCTCGTCGATGGTGCACTCGGCGAGCGTCCACTTCCCTGCGGGTAGGGGGTAGGGGGTGGCGCTCTGTCCGGTGATCTCGACAGCGCCCAGGTCGCCGTAGACCAGAGCGGTGAAGCGCGGCGCCGGATTGGACACGTAACCGATCGGTTGGGTCAACGGCGTCAGCGAGAGGCGATCGCCCGACGGGCTGACGGCGAGCCGGAAAAATCGATCGTCCAAGTGGACGAGCTCTGCCACGGTGTGCTTTTTTCCGAGCGCGTCCCGGCTACCGAGCGCGTGACGGGCACCGATGAAGAGGGCATCGCCCTCCGTCCGCATGAATCCGCCGACGGCGGCGGCGATCGGATCGACGAGGTTGAGCGCATCGTCCCATCCTTCGACGACGGAAAGTCTGTCGTCGAAGCGTCCGTTGCTGTTGGCGTCACAAAGAAAGACGGGGGTCCTCTTCCCGTCGATGGCCACCTCGCCCCGGTGATAGACCGCGGCGCGCAATAGGGCGTCCGACTGGAATGCCACCCGGCTGAGTTTCTGCCGGATTCCCGAGATGACGAAGCCGTACTCCTCCATCTTCCCGTCGACGGGGAGTTTCAGATCGATGCGAGGAAAACTGCGGATGAAGTGTCCCGTCGATCTCATTTCTTCGGCCGTCGTTTCGTCGAGAGGGATTGCCTCGAGGAGAGGATCGTCGGCGAGGTCGCCGTTTCCGTTTTCGTCGAAGCGGAGGCGGTTGAATCCTTCCGCCTCCAGGTCGGTGGAATCGAGCCCCAGAACGTACCTTTTCCCGGCCAGCGCGACGGTCCCCTCGAAGGGAAAGGCGCAAAGGTATTCGCCCGTTGGTTTCCGGTAGTCGACGATCTGGGCCGACGATTCGACAAGATCGTAGGGCAGACCGTCCTCTGCGTCGGGATCGATTCCAAAGGGATCGAATTTGACGATCTCGAGGGGATCGGCCGCCCCTCCGGCGAGACAGAGGCACAGAATAAACAGTTTGATCATGGGCGGTACTTTCCTTTCTGCCGCGTCTCCCCATCCAACCAAATCGCTCCGGCGTCGGGGAATAAAAATCGTGGCGATCGACAACAGGGACTTTCGAAGATTCCCGGATTTTTCGTCCGCCCTTAAGCGGCGCTTAAGGTTCATGTGCAATCATTACGCCCACGAGCTCAGCGCGCGCATCGTTATCGAGAAAAGGTCATTCAGAAAAAATCACAAGGAAAGGAATTATTATGAAAACGAGAAAAACCATCGCCAGATCGGCATTCTTCGCCATCGCCGCCGCCTTCCTGCTGATGGCCGCCCCCGGCGCCAAGGCGTCGGGTTGTGACTTTATCCCCTTTGACGACTCGCGGCTCTACTTCGAGATGAACAGCACCGACGAGGATCTCGGCATCCAGATCATGCTCGACGGCGAGCCGTGGAAGAGGCTTTTCATTTTTAATCCCAACTGGCGCCTTCTGGCCGATCTATCGGCCCGGGGCAACGCCAAAGCGGTCGGTCTCACCGAGCTCTTCAGCGAAAGCGCCGAGCCGCCGCTCGTCGAGTTTCCTCTTCATGAATGGCTCGCCCTCTTTCCCGAGGGAGAGTACAAGTTCTTCGGCTGGACGGTGGAAGGCGAATTCCTGTTGGGTTCGGCGGAGTTCACCCACAACATTCCCGACGGCCCCGAAATCATCACGCCCGTCGACGAGAGTGTCGTCGATCCCGATCAGGCCCTCGTCGTCGAATGGGAAACCGTCGACGATCCAAGCGCGCCCGAAAGCGTGATCGAGGCCTATCAGATCATCGTTGAAAAAGACGAGGAAGACGAGCGCCCCCAGTCCTTCATGATCGAAATGCCCCCGACTGCCACGAGCGTCACCGTTCCGCCCGAATTCCTCGAGCCCGGCAAGGAATACAAGGTCGAGGTTCTGGCGATCGAGACGAGCGACAATCAGACGATCACCGAGATCGCTTTCGAGACTGAAGACTAAAACCTCACGGCTAACCGTAATCCTCGACCGAGACGCGCTCCGCGGACGATGATGTTCGTGGAGCGCGTCTTTTCACTGACGAAGAGATTGCCCAATCGATTGAGATCAGGGCACAACGTGAAACACGACAAAGTCGGAATCGAATATTTCGGGCATGTCGAGACGTCCGTCAGGATTGGCATCGAGAGCGAGCCAGGCCGTGTACGAGCCGATCGGCAGGGGCCTGTCGAGAACCGTGTCGGACCAGTCCGAGAGAGGTCCCGAGAAATAGACCGCGCCCCACCCCCAGTACCACCTGTCGGCGAGGAGGCTGCACGACGCGCGGACGTAGTTCGCGTTCGAGGCGAGTACCCACACGTCGAGATCGATGCCCGCCGCTTCTCCGGCGATGATATCGATGGTGAGGGTCGCAGCGTCGGTCGAGGGGATCGAGATGACCGAGTCCTGACCGTTGATCTTGATGTCGAGCAGGTCGGCCTCGGCAGTTTCGTAGTAGATCGTCCCGTTCCAGATGCGCGGATAGAATCTGGAGCCGAAGGCGGGCCAGAGGTTGCTGCAATTGGTGGTCAGGCTCAAGTCGGCGTTGGAATAGGTGTTCGGTCCGCCGTTGGTGCGCGCCAGATACCCCGAGAGGTCGGGATAGTTTTCCACGTGCACGTAAATGCCATAGACCGTGTCAGCCTCGAAGTGGACGCCGTTCCCGGAGAGATCGACGTAGGTGGGCTGGTCGAGCCCGGCCGAGATTCCCGTTCCGGTGGCGAGAAGCGTCCACGCCGTCGGATCGAGCTCAAAGTCGACGCTCGTTCCCAGCTTGTAGTAAACGTGGACATCGACCACCTCTCCGGCCGAGAGCCAGTTCACGTCGAGCGCCGTGATCTCGTTGAGATAGAGATCGGACTCGATGTCGAACATGTTCCCCGCACCGCCGCCATTGGACGCGAAGATGGTGGTGAGCGAACCGCCCGCCCGGCCGCTTCCCCCGGACAGATCTATGGCGTCGGCATTCGTTGACGGTGTGAGCGCATTACCGCCCTGACCGAAGGCGACAGGCATCAGCAGCGCCAAGACAAAAACAAAAAATAGAATTCCACGTTTCATGACAAACCTCCTTTTTTTAATACGGCCTCACTCGGCCTCATTTCCAGTCTGACCGAGCCTCGCTTTCCCCGAGGCGAGCTCGTCAATATGATTGTACATAGATAATATCCCAGTAGGTGGCCTCAAAGGTATTGTTGAGCGCGTCCACCGCAAATCCCAGCGACCACTGTCCCGTCGCGAGCGTTCCCTGGGCGATCGGGTAATCGGTCAGATCGACGAGGGGGCCGTTGTAGGCGCGCACCGCCGTGACGCTCTGCGTCCACTTGCCCGGATAGGTCCACCAGTAACGATTGAACCCTCTCGCCACGATCCACCAGTCGTGGGGTACGCCCACCTGGTCGGCGGCCAGGAGCGAGATGGTGACGTTGACGGTCTGCGTCGAATAGACAGTCATCGGGCCGTCCTGCCCGTCGATCTTGATGTCCGGAACAGGCGCCGTCGGGACGATCTCCACAACACTTTCGTAGGGGATGTAGTTGTGCTTTGTGACGGTCACGGACATGTCGCCCGCCGTGGCCGGGGTGATGGAAAAGACCACCGCTCCCGCCGGGTCCGTTGTGTCCACCTCGTAGACGTCGCCGGCCTTCCAGACCGTGACCGTGGCATTCTCGAGCGGTGCGCCGCCGCCCGTTTCGGTCACCGTCACCGCGAACTGGACAGACGTTCCCTGAATGAGCGACGGATCGTGCTGGGCGCTGAGGCCGGCGGGATCGGCCGTCCAGATCTCGAGCTCGGGATCGCCAAGGAGATGCATCTCGGTGAACACATATTCTTGAAGGTTGTAGGGATCGTTGGGCTCGTAAACGTCGTTCTTGAAGTCGGTGAAGTTGGCGCCGAGCCGCTCGAAACCATCGTCGAAGAGGTTCCGGTAAAAATACTCGTCCTGCTTGGTCGTGTACTCGTTGGGACCGCCGAGCGAACCGCCCCAGCCGATGCAGGTGTTGCCCATGAACGCCACCGCCCCGCCGCTCGAATTCCTGACGAAGGCCTCACCGATACTGGTGACGTTGGGAAAATAGGCGGGGTAGCAGCCGACGGCAAAGACGATGCTCTGATAATCGCCGTTGGTGAGGGCATTGACGTCGTTGTTGTAGAGCAGTTCGCCGTGGCTGATGTAACCGACGCCCATGATGTCCTGATTGCAGTGGTCGTGGTGGTTGACGAGGTGGTGGCCCTGGTTGAGATAGCCGATCACGTCGGCCTTGTGCAGGCCCGCCTCGCTGTCGTACTCGGTGCTGAGCGTCCAGTTCGCCGGATAGTGGTGGCCGCGCACGAGCTCCTTGCTCATCTCGCCATAAGCGTCGCCCGGCGTGGCGTTGTCGAAACCGAAGAAAGCGCCCGTCGTGACGTAATTGGTCGGGGGCGGGTTCTTCTCGTAGGCGAGGATCTTGTCGACGAATGTGTCGATCATGCCGGTATCGCGCACGGGCGCGCGCGCCACGTCGACCTCGAGCACCCAGTCGTCGTCGAAATCAGCGAGATAGGTGTCGTTGGCGATCGAGTCGGTCCCGTAACCGGGAACGGTGATCGTGCGCGTGTGAAAGGGAATCACCCCCGTGTCGCCGCCGAGCAAAAAGGAGTGAGCGCCCCACGTGGCATGGGCGTCCTCGACGAAGGCGCGGATCTTGTCGAGGTTGCTCCCGCCGTATCCGCCATTATTGTAGATCCACGCATTGGTGACGATCGTCGCCGGTGTCCCCTTCCGCGTGCGCCAGTCGGCGAGCGGTTGGAAATCGTCGACCCAGTCCCATTGCGTGATGATTACATAATCATACCTGCCGGGATCGACGCCGCGGCCCGCGCCGGCCGTGGGCCGCCTGCCGCTGCGCATGACCACATCGTCGGGATTGGCCACCATCCCCGAAAGCTGCCGCTCATAATAGGCGCGCCCGCGCGCCGAGATGTTCGCGGGGAGCAAGTCGCCGCACTCCGTTCCCCTCTCGCCGTAAATCGTCACGTCGATGGCCGACAAAAAGTTGAGAGTCCCTGAGGCGGGCGAGTACTGCAGTGGGCAGATCCTGATCGACGCCATCGTCTGGCCGGCGAGATCGCACTGACCCAGAAAGCTGACCACCTCCTCGGGAAAGGGCGCCGCCGAATCGTAGATCGACGGATCGGGCCGCACCGTGGGCGGACCGAGCGCCACGCCGTTGAGTGGACGCGGCATCGGTGCGGGCTCGACGAGGTAGTCACCGGGAAGAGCGCGCCCTGCCATCCCGTCGACGCGGACACCGGCGGCGGCCATCTTCTCGGGCAGGGCGATACGCAGGGTGCGCGCCGGAAGGCGCGGCTTGTGCGCTTCGGTGAGCGATCCGAGCCCGGCGTAGTCGATCCTGTCGAATCGGCCGGCCGAACTCAAACGGAGCGCGTCGTGGCTGAAGGAGATCGAGAATCGCACCTCGATTCGATCGCCCTCTTCGGTCACCGTCACCGGGCCGATCGCTGTCTCGGCCGCGGCAAGGAGCGGTCCGGCGAGAACGACGCAGAGCACAGCGAGAAGAATCCCGTTCCACGAAGAGCAGACACTCCGAGATTCACTTGTGGTTTTCATGGCTCCTGTCCCTTCTTCGAGGGCTGGAAGAGGGGGGGCGATCCCTTGCTTTCGTCGAGCCATTATATCAAAAGAGGCTATTCATGGATATACTTTACACTGTGGGCCTTGAGTCTTTCTTCTCTCTGCCGGCAAGGAGAACCGATGATTTTCGAGCAGATCCCCATCGAGCACGACAGGAATTTCGCGTACATCGTGGCTGACGAGAAAACCAAGGAGGCCGTTCTCGTCGATCCCGGGTACGGCGGCGAGCAGCTCGTCGCCGCGATCGAGCAAAAGAAGCTCGATCTGAAATACGTGATCAACACCCACTCCCACCCCGACCACACGAGCGACAACGAGATCGTCATCAGGGCCACAGGCGCAAAGCTCGTCGCCTATGGATCGGGCGATGTGCCCGTCAAGGACGGCGACGTGCTCGAGGTGGGCGGCGTCGAACTAAAAATAATCCACACCCCCGGCCACACACCGGGCGACATCTGCATTCTGGCCGAGAACAAGCTGATGACGGGCGACACCCTCTTTGTGGGCAAGGTGGGCGGAACCGGCTTTGGCGACGACGCCCGCACCGAATTCGACAGTCTCCACCGGCTCCTGGACACGCTCGACGACGCCGTCGAAGTCTGGCCCGGCCACGACTACGGGGTGAGGCCGTCGTCGACGATCGGCGATGAGCGGCGCGAAAACCCCTTCCTCGTGCGCACCGACTTCGACGATTTCGTCCACCTCAAAAAGACGTGGGCCGAGTACAAGGCCAAACACGGCATCAAGTGAGACTGGCAGTCGGCGGAGGTTACCGACACATTTCAAAAAGGCGCGCGCAGTCGACCTCGGAGAGGTCGCCCACGATCAGGTCGGCGCCCTCGAGAAGGCGCGGCGTGCCGGTCCTGTCGATTCCGACGCAGGGGAATCCTCCTCGAAGGGCGGCGTCCACACCGTTGCGCGTGTCTTCCAGCACGACGCATTCGGCCGGCGCCCGTCCGAGCTTTTCGGCGGCGAGGAGGAAGATCTGCGGGTCGGGTTTGGCGCGTGCCACGTCGTTGCCGGTGACGACCACGTCGAAGGTGTCGTAAATCCCGATCGACTTGAGGATGCCCTCGCAGTTCCGGCTCGACGAGACCGCCGCCGTCTGCAAGCCCCGGTCGCGCGCCGCTTGGAGCAGGTCGATCGTCGATTGGTAGATCTCGACGCCTTCTTTGATGAGCTCCAGGAAGAGCGCCTGTTTTCTTTCCGCCGCCTTTTGGTGGGCGGCGTCGTCGAGGTCGGGCAGGATGCGGCGCGTCCCCTCGATGCGCGCCATTCCGTTGAGCTTTTCCTGATAGTCGGCCGGAGTGATGGTCCGTCCCAGCTCGGCGAGCATGAGCTTCCACGACTCGAAGTGGGCGGGTGTCGTGTTCACGATCACGCCGTCCATGTCGGAGACCACTGCCTCGAGAACCATCACATCACCCCGTCAGGTAAAAGGGCCGATCGGTCAGAGCCCGCCATCATATCGCCCCGATCGCCGGCTTCAATTCGAATCGTGCCGCCCTCACGCCGGGGGCGCGCGCGTCACCGAGATGGGCCGCCCCATCGTGGGACTGTAAGTGGAGTGATACCCATCCGTTCCGAAATCGCCAATCGGGCGCGTAAGACGACGCGAAAGGTGTTTGGCAAAAGGGTTGCGTTTTATTGAGTTTCCTTTATCATATAACCTTGCCTAGAAAATAAGCCTTGGTTCCCGCACCCGTAATCACAAGACAAGGAAGCGACGCCATGAAATCCCTCCCCCTGATCCTGGTGGTCTTTTTGTCATTTTTGCCCCTCGCCTCTCTGTGTTCCCAGGAAGGCACGGTCTTCGATCCCTCCGACTACCGCGATGTGTGGATTCACAATATCGACCGGGCGGGCATGGTCGAACTCCACGAGATGGGCGTCGACATCCAGGGGCGGAAAGGGAGCGATCTCTTCACCTATCTTTCGAGCGCCGAGATCGAGTCGCTCACGGTGATGGGCTACAAGATGAGCGTTCTGCCGCGGATCGATCCCAATCAGATGCGGCCCTATCACACCTACTCGACGCTTACCGCCGAGCTGCAGGCGATCGCCTCGGCCAATCCGACGCTGTGCGAGCTCTACAATATCGGCAACTCGACCTACAACCGCGGGCTCTGGTTCATGAAGATTTCCGACAATGTGGGCGTCGAGGAGGACGAGCCCGAATTCAAGTACATCGCCACCATGCACGGCGACGAGGTTGTCGGCATGGAGCTCTGCATGAACCTGATCAACCTGCTCGTCGACGAATACGGCAGCGATCAACAGATCACCGATCTGGTGAACAGTGTGGAGATCTGGATCATGCCCCTCATGAATCCCGACGGAATGGAGGAAGGCAGCAGGTACAACGGCCAGGGATACGACCTCAACCGCGAGTTCCCCGACCGTGTCGTCGATCCGGTGAACACCACCAACGGCCGGCCCGTCGAGGTGCGCCACGTGATGGACTGGGGCTTTGCCCATTCGCCCGTGCTCTCGGGCAACTTTCACGGCGGTGCGCTCGTGGTCAACTATCCCTACGATTCCGATCCCAATCCCTACGCCTACTACTCGGCCACGCCCGACGACGCGCTCATCATCGAGCAGTCGCTGACCTACTCCGAGCTCAACTCGCCCATGTACAATAGCTGGTACTTCAACAACGGCATCGTCAACGGTGTCGAGTGGTATCTGATCTACGGCGGCATGCAGGACTGGAACTATGTCTGGCAGGGGTGCAACGACGTCACCCTCGAGGTGAGCGACAGCAAGTGGCCCAGTTATAATCAGATCCCCGGTTTCTGGAACGACAACCGCGCATCGATGCTCGCCTACATGGAGCTCTGCCTCGAGGGCGTGCGCGGGATCGTCACCGACAGCGTGACCGGCGCGCCCGTGGCGGCCACCATACGCGCCGGCAGTATCGACCACGATGTCTACACCGACCCCGACGTGGGCGACTACCACCGCATGCTGCTTCCGGGCACCTATGCCATGCATTTCAGCGCCACCGGCTACGACAGTCAGACCATCTACGGCGTGTCGGTCGGCTCGGGCGCGGCCACCCGCCTCGACGTGCAGCTCGTGCCCGAGGGCGCCGACGATCCCATTCCGGACATCAAGGTCAATGGCAGCGACGGGCCGGTCACCGTGTTCAGCACCCAGTCCGTTCCGATCACCATCTCGCTCGTGCCCAACGGCATGGCGGGCCACAAGAAGGACTGGTGGATTCTGGCCAGCAAGCCGCCGAGCACCTACTACTGGACCTTTAACGGGTGGGTGCCCTTCATGAAGCGCGCCTACAACGGCCAGCTCGTCAACGTGACCGACTACCTGATCGCCAACTCGAAGATCCCCGTCGGCAACTGGACCCTCACCTTTGCGATCGATGGTCTGAATAACTATTACGAGGGGACCTACAAGGATACGTGCGAGGTGACCTCTTATTGAATTGACGATCAATAACGCCTGAACGTTTCTTTTTCTGGTTAACCGGAAAAGACCACACGTCCCGACCCACACTCAGATTTGAATTCCGCTCTTCGCCCGATGGGAAAACCGGGCGAAGCGCGCCAGGGAACTCGTTGCCTGAGCGCCTCGCCTGGACTATATCTTTACCTGGTCTCGCGGTTTTTCCTGATTTGAGAAAGAGGTTCTCCCATGAATCTTAGAACGCTTATTTCCAACCTTGCCTTGTCGTGCCTACTCATTGCCATGACCTTTGCGTGCCGCAGTCCCGTTGAGGGCGAACCCGAGTCCGGGACGGGAGATCCGGCCTTGGCCACGGTGCGGCTGCCCGCCGGCGACGGGTGGGAAGGGTCTCTCGTTTTTGATAACGGCGAGACCGGCATCTGGACGGCGGGTGTTCTCAACCTCTTTCCCCAGTACGCCACCCCCGAGGTGGTCGGGCTCGACGACCGGGGCCGCTGCCTGATACTCGTCTCGTACAGCGGCAAGTGGACGCCCATGGTTCTTGGCCATGACGGGAAGTGGCTCGGCGGCCTCGCTCACGGGGACGTCGATCCGCGCGTGGCGGGAAGCGAGCTCTACACGGGCGGGCAGAAAGGAAATCTCTATCAGCTTACCTTCCATCCCCAGGGGGCGGCCGACATGCGCCTCATCGCCCACCTGCCGGGACGGGAAATTCACACCATCGTGGCCGGCGACGTCGATCGGTCTTTTAGCGGGCGGGAACTGCTCCTTTTCACCCGCCCCGGGGGGCTCTATCGTGTGTCGCCCACCGGACGGGACGGGACCTTCGAGACGGTCCACGTGCAGGATCTTCCCGGCCGCGTTCGCGATGCGGTAATCCTTCCCGGACCGGACGACGAGGCGCCGGAAATCGCAACGGTTTCGCGTTCGGGCCGGCTCGAACTCCTCGAGATGACTGCCCGGGGACCGGAATGGTCGGTTCTTTACGAAAGTGCGATGGGGATGGGGCGGCTCACTCTCCGTCCTCCCCGGGAGGGGGAGGCCACGGTTCTCTACGCGAGTCACGATGACGGCCGCGTCTTGAGATTCGAAAGGAGCCCCTCGGGGACGTGGACCGAGGAGGTCATCTATCGCGGCCCCCAGGGAGTGCGAGGGATCGCCGCCGGCCGATTCTGCGCCGACGGGGACGTGGAGACGGTGGCCGTTTTCGGGTACAGTGCCGAGGTTGTTCTTTTGAGCCGGAAAGGAAGGGAGCCGTGGAACGACGCGGTGATCTTCGTCGATCGCGACAAGGGCCACTGGCTGACGGCCGCTGAGCTCGATGGCCGCAATACCACGCAGGAGATCATCGGGTCGGGTTACGGCGGCCGCATTTTTCTTCTGTCCCGGCCATCCGGTTACGGCACGGCTCCGTCTGTCGATTCGAAGTGAGCGCCCCCTGACAATCGTGATCGATTCCGATCACCTTTTCAGCAGCAAGTCCTGGCTCGCTTTTGCTTTACCGTTGACGACGATCTCGATCGTATGCGCGCCCGGGTAGTGTTTGCGTGTCGACATGTCGGCGAATGAGTGTTTTTTTACGACCTTGTGATCGGCCGGTGGGCAGGTTTTCTCCGAGATCTTGAAAACCTTTTTGGAAACCTTCCCCTTGGCCTTGGCGAAATGGACGGCGTACTCGAGCCGCACCTTGCACGCCCGCGCCGTGCCCACAGATAGTGTGAACGAAAAACAGACCTGCTCGCCGATGGCGGGCTTTTTCTTGTCCACTTTGAGCGCCTTGACCTCGATCTTTTTGGGATCGCCGAAACCGAAGAGCATCATCGCCCGGCTGTCGCCCTTCTTGAGAAGGGTGCGGCACGCATGCTTGACGATCCAGTCGGTTTCGGGCGACTTTCCCAACCATTTGGCGCCGAGGGCGAGGACGAGATCGGGGTGGTCCTTCGAGATGTCGTTGAGATTGTTGGCCACGCTGCGGCGCACGAATTCCGACTCATCGTCTTTGAGCTTTTCGAGAACGGGAAGAATCAACGCGGGATCCTTTTTGAAGGCCGGAATAGCCATCGCCCAGGGAAGCCTCGGCCGGCACCCCTCGCTCGCAAAGCGCCGCACCCTGTGATCCTTGTCCCCGGCGAGCGTCTTCATGAAGGCCATCGCCCGTTTCTGATCGTCGATGATAAATGGCCGGATCGCAAATTCGGAAGAGGAGTACTTGGTGAAAAGCGCCAGTGCCGGAAGCGACCGATCCCAGTCGTCCCGGCCGTAGAGCTCCACGAAATCGGGAAGGCACATCGCTTCGAAGCCTTTGACCTCGGGCGCGGCCTTTTTGAGGATCGCCACCGACTTGGCAAAAGAGGGGGGCAAGACCTTTCGGACGCACTCGGTGGTGTGCCGCATGCGGGCTTTGAGTTCGAGGCCCT
>Ga0180430_10001375_pt1 | contig 23854 bp, 23 predicted proteins | sample SS_ome_9_FD_132999 | JGI IMG/M metagenome (GOLD analysis project Ga0180430, IMG submission 132999) | Hypersaline lake sediment archaeal communities from the Salton Sea, California, USA - SS_1_S_2 metaG | ecosystem: Environmental > Aquatic > Non-marine Saline and Alkaline > Hypersaline >... | reverse complement strand
TCTATATCCGACGCCTGACCCTGAGCGCCTCCCATGGGCTGATGTATCATTACCCGGCTGTGCTTCAGGGCACTTCGTTTCCCTGCCGTACCTGCAGCCAGCAATACCGCACCCATGGAAGCAGCCATACCGGTACAAATGGTAGCCACATCGCAGTTGGTATACTGCATGGTATCATATATACCAAGGCCTGCATGGACTCCTCCACCCGGGGTGTTGAAGTAGACCTGGATATCTTTGCTGGGATCCGCAGAATCGAGATAGAGCAGCTGTGCCTGGATGATGTTGGCCACGTAGTCATCGATGGGTGCCCCAAGGAAAATAATACGGTCCATCATCAACCTGGAGAAAACATCCATGGATGCCACATTCAGCTGTCTTTCCTCAATAATGGTTGGCGAGATATAGCTGTTATACTGGGAAGTAAACTTGTGTAGGCTCAGACTGCTGATGCCCATATGTTTGTTGACAAACTTTTTAAAATCGTCCTGCTGATTCATAGAGTATTGTTTTTTTATTTCTCGTACAATTTACGGAACTTCTCTGAACTGACCTCTTTCTCATCCAATTTGACGGTCGATTTAATATACTCGATCAACTTCTCTTCGCCCTTCTGCTCATAGAATTTCCTGGCCTCTTCGGGTTTGGACATCATTTCCCTGGCATAGTTTTCCAGATAATCCTCAGGTACATTGGAAATTCCGTATTGCATATACTGGTTCAGGGCCATTCCTTTGGCAGCTTCCAGCGCCTCTTCTTCGCTTACTTTTATATCCTGCTGCTTTAAAAGATATTCCTTGATAAGTTGCCAGCGGAAGTCATCTTCGTACTTAGCAAAATCTTCCTTCACCTGATCTTCGGTAAGCTGCTCGTTGGTTTCAACCATCCAGCGTTTCAGAAATTCTACGGGTAGATCGATTTTGGCTTTCTTGACAAGGGTCTCACGTGCATCAACCATAAAACGGTATTCACTTTCGCGTTCATAATTGAGCGCAATTTCTTCACTAACCCTTTTGGTGAATTCTTCTGCAGTTTTTACTTCACCCTCACCGTAAACTTTGTCGTAAAACTCTTTCCCGGCTTTGGCCTTATCAAATTTCATGACCTCGTTGATGAGGCATTTGAAAGTGCCTTCAAGCATAGCCACTTCGGTTTTATCGATCCTCAACAGGGATGCCACTTCGGTATCGTTGGGATAGGCCTTTTTCACATCAAATACCACCTCATCACCTCCTGCTACACCGCTGAAAAGAAGCTTCTGATCGTCATCCTTCATCATGTCAAGTGACATGCTGACATCTTCCACAAGAATACCATTCTCTACCTCATTTCCTTCCTTGTCCACCTTCACCAAGGTGCCTTTGATCAGTTCACTATCAGATGCCTTATCCACGGCAGTGAATTCACCATAGCGCTGGAACAACTGTTCCTTATATTCATCCTGCTGTTTCTTGTCCACCTTGATTTTGTAGAAGGGAACTTTGTCTTTGGCTGTCACCTCCAGACTCAGTTCAGGTGCCAGTCCCAAATCAAACTTGAATTCGAATTCACTGTCATTCTCAAAATCTACGTTTTGCTCTTCAGCTTTATGGGCCAGGGGCTCTCCAAGGATCCTTACATCGTTATCCTTGAGGTAATTGAACAGAGATTCTGAAACCAGTTTATTTACTTCATCCACCATGACCGGTGTGTAGTACATTTTTTTGATGATCCCCATGGGAACCATGCCGGGCCTGAAGCCATCCACCCTGGCCTGCTTGCGGTAATCTTTCAATGTAGTGTTCACACGCTCCGAGTAATCTCCCTCTTCTACTTTTAGCGTGAGCATCGCATTCAACTTATCGGTATTCTCCAGTGTAATGTTCATTCTGTGTATTTAAATTTCAAAAATAGCAAAAAACCGCCATACGATCGTTATTAACATCCGATGGCATAGCGGTTTACAAGTTTAATATGTGCGGATGAAGGGACTCGAACCCCCACTCCCGAAAGAACTAGATCCTAAGTCTAGCGCGTCTACCAATTCCGCCACATCCGCAAAATTTCCGCAAATTTAACTCAAATTTCCGGATTACAAAGTAGTGTGAGACTTATCGCAGTTCGAAGTTCTGTCCGAGATATACTTTACGGACCTGTTCATCTTCCGCCAGATCCTTTGCTGAACCAGCTTTCAGGATACTTCCCTCGAACATCAGGTAAGACCGTTCTGTGATGGCCAGGGTTTCATGCACGTTGTGATCAGTGATCAGAATACCAATATTTTTCTCTTTCAGGCGGGAGACAATTTCCTGAATATCTTCCACTGCAATGGGATCCACCCCTGCGAAAGGTTCATCCAGAAGAATGAAATGCGGGCTCAAAGCCAGAGCCCTCGCAATCTCGGTCCTTCTCCGTTCACCTCCGGACAGCTGAATTCCAAGGCTTTTCCTGATCTTAACCAGTCCAAACTCTTCCAAAAGTGATTCCACTCTGTCGCGCTGTTCTCCACGGCTTAACTCGGACATCTCAAGGACGGCCTTGATGTTATCTTCCACCGTGAGCTTGCGGAACACTGATGCCTCCTGTGCCAGATATCCCAAACCCATTCTGGCCCTTTTATAAACGGGTTCCTTGGTAATATCCTCGTCATCCAGCATGATGGTCCCCTCGTTGGGATTGATCAGTCCCACGATCATATAAAAGGTGGTAGTCTTACCGGCACCATTGGGCCCAAGCAGGCCAACTATTTCACCCTGCTCCACGCTTACCGAAACTTCATCCACCACCCTACGGCTTTTGTATTTCTTTACCAGCTTATGGGTATGCAGTTTCATGCTTCTTAAAGTTATTCAATTAAACGATTTAGTCAGGCTGATCTGTTGGAGAACTCTCTTCAGCTTCACCAGGCTCTTTCCATGGCGGTTTCTTAGTCCCCTTCTTAGTGCTCTTTGTTTCTTTTGCGTCCTTCGTTTCCTTTTTCTCCTTGGATTCTTTAGGCTCCTTAGCTTTTGTGCTCTTAGTCTCTTTCGCTTTTTTCTGTGCTTTAGCTTCAGAAGGACTTTCGGGTTCAGAACTTTCCTCTTCTGGCTCTGAACTTGTGTCGGCCTCAGGATTGTTTTCTTCTTTTTCGGAAGAGCTTTCCTCTGTTTCCTTGCTTTGTTCAGCTTTTTCGGCAGCTTGTTTTTTCTTTTTGGGCGGATCGTCGTCTTTGAATTCCTCTTCTCTTTCACGAACAATGCGCTTGCTGATGGAAATGCCTATTTCATAGAGAATGACCAGTGGAAAGGCCACCAGGACCTGGCTGAATACGTCGGGGGGTGTAATGATGGCTGAAAGTGTAACAATCAGAACCAGAGAATGCCTTCTGTATTTTTTCAGGAAATCGGGTGTAACCAGACCCACCTTACTCAGGAAGTAAACCAGAATGGGAAGCTGGAATACCACTCCAGCTGCCAGCACCACGGAGGTAATAGTACCCACGTAGGATCTCAAAGTCGGAGCGCTGATGACACTTTCACTTACCTTATAGTTACCCAGAAAGTTCACCGAAAGCGGGGCAATAATGTAATAGCCGAAAGCAACACCCAGAATGAAAAGCAGGGAAGTATAAAATACGGCTCCCGAAGCGGTTTTCTTTTCATTATCATATAGTGCGGGCACAATGAAACGCCAGAACTCCCAGAATATATAGGGAAAGGCCACAACTATACCCGCCACCAGTGAAACCATGATGTGCATGGAAAACTGTTCGGCCATCTTTACAGTCTGCAAGGCAAAAGGATCCTGGTTGATACAGATCCTCTGAAGGTTCAGAAGTTCTCCCAGCTGACACAGCCATCGATTGGTGGGAAATGGCGGCTCTTTGGGAGCCAGAATGATTTTGTCAAATACGATGTCTTTAAAAACGAAGGCCACCAGGGCCAATATGATAACAGCAGCAATGGAGCGCAGGAGGTGCCAACGCATAACCTCAAGGTGCTCCAGGAAAGACATTTCCTTTTCTGTATTCTTAGTCATTTTCAGTATTGATAAAAGCTGTGCAAAGTAACAAAAAAAACTTGGCCTCTTGAAACAGTATTCAATTTATACTATCTTTAATTTCGTCAGATTTTAAGGGGATAATGGAGAACATTGGAGAGATACTTCACGAGAATCTGAAGAAGTATTTTGGATTTGACAGTTTTAAAGGAAATCAGGAGGAGATCATTACCAATGTTCTTGCTGGCAAGGATACCTTTGTGCTGATGCCTACCGGTGGGGGTAAATCACTTTGCTACCAACTTCCTGCACTTATTAAAGAAGGAACCGCCATAGTTATCTCTCCCCTCATTGCCCTTATGAAGAATCAGGTGGATGCCATGCGCTCCTTCAGTACGGATGAAGGAGTAGCCCATTTTCTCAACTCCTCGCTCACCAAGAATGCCATTGCCAAAGTAAAGGAAGATGTCCTGAGTAAGCGGACCCGTTTGCTCTATGTGGCCCCCGAAAGTCTTACCAAGGAGGAAAATATCGAATTTCTGAACGAGGTAAACATCTCCTTCTATGCCATAGACGAGGCTCACTGTATTTCTGAATGGGGACATGATTTCCGTCCGGAATATCGCAGGATACGGCCCATCATTAACAGAATCGGAACCGCACCTCTGATTGCCCTTACCGCTACAGCAACTCCCAAAGTACAGCACGATATTCAGAAAAACCTGGATATGCTGGGGGCCAATGTGTTTAAATCCTCCTTCAGGCGACACAATCTTTATTACGAGATCCGGCCCAAGGTGCATGCCACCAAGGAGATTATCAAATTCATTCTGGCCAACCAGGGTAAGTCCGGGATCATATACTGTCTGTCCAGGAAAAAGGTGGAAGAACTGGCAGAAACCTTAAAGGTCAATGGAATTAAAGCATTGCCCTACCATGCGGGGATGGATGCCATTACCCGTTCTTCAAACCAGGACCAGTTCCTGATGGAAGAGGCAGATGTGATAGTTGCCACCATTGCCTTTGGTATGGGGATCGACAAACCCGATGTACGTTTCGTAATACACTACGACATCCCCAAGAGCCTGGAAGGATATTACCAGGAAACAGGAAGGGCCGGCCGTGACGGTGGAGAAGGGAAGTGCATCGCTTTCTACCGTTACAAGGACATACAGAAACTGGAGAAGTTCATGCAGGGGAAACCTGTGGCTGAGCAGGAAATCGGGAAACAATTGCTGCTCGAAACCGTGGCCTATTCGGAATCGGCCGTATGCCGACCCAAGTTGCTGCTGAATTACTTCGGCGAGCATATGGAAAAGGGGTGCGACAACTGCGATAATTGTTTACATCCCAAGGAAAAATTCGAAGGAAAAAACGAAGTACTTTTAGCTTTAAAAGCTATTTTAGGTGTCCAGGAAAAGTTCAAATCTGAGCATATTGCTCACGTTCTTTCGGGCATCGCCAACAGTGCAGTAAAAACATATAATCATCATCATTCCGAGTATTTCGGTGCCGGAAAGGAAAAGGATGTGAAATTTTGGAATGCGGTTCTGAGACAAGCTCTGGTGGCCGGATTCATCACAAAGGATATTGAGAATTATGGTTTATTGAAATTGACCAAGGCCGGTCATGAGTTTATTAAGAAACCTTATTCAATGATGTTGACACAAGATCACGATTTTGATATTGCACCCGAGGAGGGAGTAGCCAGCAGTGGAGCTGGAACCGGTGCAGTGGATGACGAGTTGCTGCATATATTGAAGGATCTCAGGAGAACAATGTCCAAGCAGCTCAACCTTCCCCCTTTTGTAATATTTCAGGATCCTTCCCTGGAGGACATGGCGATCCAGTATCCGGTAAAAGTGGATGAACTTCAGAATATCGTTGGAGTGGGTGCGGGAAAAGCGAAGAAATATGGTAAAGGATTTGTGGAAGTTATCCAGGAATATGTAGAGGAAAAGGACATCCTGAGACCCCAGGACATGGTGGTCAAATCGGTAGTCAATAAAAGTGGCGTCAAGGTCTATATCATCCAGAATATTGACAGGAAATTGCCTCTGGATGATATTGCTCATGCCAAGAGCCTGGAAATGAAAGACCTGATTGATGAAATAGAAGCCATAGTGGGTTCAGGGACCAAATTAAACATCGATTACTACCTGGACGAAATCATGGACGATGAAAAACTGGATGAAATTTATGAGTATTTCAGAGAAGCTGAGACCGAATCCATTGATGAGGCCCTGGCCGAACTGGGTGAGGAGTACTTCAGCGAGGAGGAGATCCGCCTAGTGCGCATAAAATTCTTCTCCGAGCTAGCCAACTAATATGAGCGAAATATTATCTATCCAGGGACTCTCCAAATCCTATAAAAGTGTAAAGGCAGTTCAGAATCTGAGTCTTCAGATCTCAGAAGGGCAGGCCTACGGAATACTGGGTCCCAATGGAAGCGGAAAAACCACCACACTTTCCATAGTCACAGGGATACTTCGTCAGGATGGCGGAAGTTTCCGCTGGTTTGGAGAAGCACCTGAAGCAAGTCAAAGGAAATCCATAGGATCTCTCATTGAAACGCCACACTTTTATCCCTATCTGAACCTGGAGAAAAACCTCCGGATTATCTGCGATATCAAAGGCATGGCTTACGGTGACATCCACCGCGTACTTAAAACTGCCAAGCTCTACGAAAGAAGGAGATCCAGGTTTTCTACCCTGTCACTTGGCATGAAACAGCGATTGGGCATTGCCGCGGCCCTGCTTGGCGATCCCAGGGTTCTTGTGCTTGATGAGCCCACCAACGGCCTTGACCCTGAAGGCATTGCCGAAGTAAGAGAAGTAGTACTTGAACAGGTGAAGCAGGGAAAGACACTTATCCTTGCTTCGCATATTCTCAGTGAAGTAGAAAAGATCTGCAATCATGTGGCCATATTAAAAAAGGGGGAATTGCTGGCCAACGGTCCGGTGAAAGAGCTCCTGGCAGAAGATGAGATCATTGAGCTTTCGTGCAGCAATAACGAAGAGCTTAAAGAAAAGCTCGGAAACTCGGGGCTTGTAAAGGAGCTTGAAACTGAAAATGGCCTGCTGGTACTTACCTTAAAAGATAAGATCACCCCTGCCGAAATCAATGCTTTTGCCTTTGAGCAAAAACTGGTGATCCATCATCTGGTAAGCCGTAAACGTAGTCTGGAATCTCAGTTCCTGGAACTGGTAAAAGAGGAAGAATGATCAAACGCCTTCTACACATTGAACAGATCAAATTACTGAACTATAATCCCTTCAGGATAACTCTCGGCATTTATTTTCTGGCTTTTGCGCTGGGACTTTTGATCTATCCGGCCATTGACAAGGAGATTCCGGTGATTTCCCTAAGCGACCTGTTCCGATTTCCGGATGTATGGCTCTTTCTCACCTGGATTACCGAACCCTACAACCTCTTGCTCGCTTTGGTAATCATCATGATCACCACCAAGGAGTTTAACCATCACACCTTTAAAACCCAGCTGGTCTTTGGTTTAAGTCGTACGGAATTGCTTCTGCAAAAACTTATACTTATTGTGGTGCTCGCTCTTTTTGCCACACTTTTGCTGGGCGCGACTTCTTTAACCCTCGGCCTGATCTACAGCTATAAAATTACCCTTTCCATTGCATTGGATAATACCTATACCTTATTCCGCTACTTCCTTTCCTCATTTGCCTACATGTCCATGGGCCTTTTGGTGGCTCTGCTGATTAAAAACACAGCCATGTCTCTTCTGACCTTTCTGGCCTTCAGGACTTTTATCGATCCGGTTCTGTTCCTGGTTCTGAGGAAGTCCGAGGTGAAGTGGTACCTGCCCATGCGAACCACCACTCAATTAACCCCCGTACCCAACGTCATCGAGATATTCCAAAAGAAATTGAATAGTCCCGATACGGTGGATGAATCTAGTCTTGAGATTATTCCTGAAGGGCTGCCCGACTGGCTCAATATCCTGATGGTAGTACTTTTCACAAGTCTGGCCATATGGGCCAGTTATCGTCTGATGCAGCGGCGCAGATTCGTCTAATGGTCTTTTTTCCAGCCGGATCTCCCCAGCAATGCCCCTATCAGGCTTATAAAAAAGAAGGGATAGTAGACCAGCGAAACAGGCAAAAACCAGGGAAGCACATCGCGCTGATGGCTGATGCCCGAAATCCTGACTAAAAGCACCAGATCGGACAGAGATTTAAAAAGCCACCCCCCTGCCAGCCAGGGCCAGTATTCCGTGAAAAGAATGCACCAGAGAGGCAAAAGAAAGATAGCCAGATTGGTCAGAGACACAAGCAGGGCAAGACCCTGAATATCAGCCATGCCATAGTGGTAAGTCTTGGCCCCCCAGCGAATTCTTTGCACCAATAATTGCCTGAAAGACTTTACCGGAAGGGTTGAAACCCTGGCTCCAGCTCCTGTATTAAATGCCAGCTTCCTGTTTAGCTTACGCGCTCCTATCATCAGGAACATATCATCGCCAGATTCGCTTAGCTCTACCGGATCAAATCTTCGGGTTTCCTCATATAGCTCCCTGGAATAGGAAAGATTGGCCCCACTACACATCATGGGTCTTCCCAGCGCAAAGGAGCCTGCACCAGAACCTGCCAGGGCCATCAAATCGAGTCGCTCATAGGCTTCTATAAATCCTCCATTTCCCTTTGAGCTGAGGACCAGTCCTGCCACCAGGTCTGCCGGATCTTCCTCCAGAAAGGCCATATGCGAGGATATGAAATGCTTCCCCACCCTGCAATCGGCATCCACCTGGATCAATCGATCGTATTTGGCTGTCTGGATGCCAAAGTTTATTGCGGCCTTTTTCCCCGAACTACCTTGAGGTATGCTCAGACATTGGAAACCGGATATTCCGGATAACATTGTTTTCACCTTTTCAGAGAATCCTTTTTCAGAGTGATCATCCACCAGCAGGACTTCGTAAAAACTCCTGGGGTAGGACTGATCAAGCAGATCCTGCACCAGGTGGGCCAGGTTTTCCATTTCCCGGTGAAAGGGAATGATGATACTTACTTTTCCCGGCAGATCCTTACCCTGTGTGTAGCTTAATGCACATTTGCGAATCCCGGTGGAAAACAGAAATATAACAAGTGAATATATAAAAACTACCAGCAGGAAAAGGATAAGGGGAAGTGCCATGGCTGCACTAATCTAGCTTTTCGAAGAAGGACTGCATTAATTCGAACATCTTTTTGAATTGCAGAGGCTTAGCGAGGAATGCATCACAACCGGCTTGCATACATGCCTCTGCATTCTCGTCATAGGTGTTTGCCGTTGTAGCAATTACGGGAAGCTCAGGTCTCATTTGCTTGATGATCCGTGTGGCCGCCAGACCATCAACTTCTGGCATTTGCATATCCATGAATACAAGGTCGAAATGCTGGTCTGTGCCACATATCTCTATGGCCTCTCTACCATTGGGGGCATGCACCACGTTGGCCTTTACCTGCTGCAATACGGCAGAGATCAACTTATAGGAGATGACATTGTCTTCCACCACCAGAACCACTCTGCTGGAAAAGTCGAAGTCGTATTTATCTGATCGTGCCATTTCTAACCCAGCAATACACCGATAATCGTGGCTGAAAGAAGTGATGCCAGAGTACCAGCCAGTAATGCCCGCATTCCGAATTGCGCCAGCAGTACCCTGCGTCCCGGAGCCAGTGCACCAATACCTCCAATTTGAATTCCAATGGAGGCGAAATTGGCAAATCCACAGAGCATGTATACCGACATTACGACGGATTTAAGATCGGTAAAATCACCTGCTGCTTTCATGTCAGCCAGATCGATGTAAGCCACAAATTCAGTGAGAATCAGTTTTTTACCTAATAAGGAACCCACAAGGGTCACATCTTCCCCGGCAACGCCAATAAGCCACATAAGGGGAGATAGACCATAGCCCAGAATAAATTCCAGGCTTAACTCATCGTACTTCCCATGACTGAAGGAGGTAATCCTTTCATTTAGGGTAGTCCAATCACCAATTTTTACAAAAATATAATTGGCAAAGGCAATGAAGGCTATAAATACCAGCAACATAGCACCCACATTCACAGCCAGCCGAAGACCATCTCCGGTTCCATTGGAAATGGCATCCAGAGCGTTCTTGCCGACTTCCTCCTTACTCACCTCTATCTTCCTGGTAATATCTTCTGTCTCCGGTACAATGATCTTGGAGATTACAACCACACCCGGAGCAGCCATAATGGATGCTGTTAACAAATGCTTGGCGAAAATTACCTGTTGTACCGGATCACCTCCTCCCAGAAATCCGATGTAGGCCGCCAGGACTCCTCCTGCCAGTGTGGCCATCCCTCCCGACATGACCAGCAGGATTTCCGAACGGCTCATTTTCTCCAGATAGGGTTTAATCAATAAGGGAGATTCCGTCTGACCCAGAAAAATATTCCCCGCTACCGAAAGACTTTCGGGACCTGATAAACCCAGTGCCCGGGAGAGCACATAGCCGAAGCCTTTTACAAACAACTGGATAATCCCCAGATAAAAAAGCAAACTGGATAAGGCAGCAAAGAAAATAATTGTGGGAAGTATGCCGAACGCGAAATTCTGTAAGGCTGGGGCTACTTCGCCCGTATCGTTACGTTTGAGTAAATAAGTGACTCCTTCATTGGTAAATGCCAGAATTTTGACAAATCCCCTTCCGATGATCTCGAAGAAATCCTGTACAAAAGGGACATAAAGTATTCCTATGGCAAGTATTAACTGAAAAACCAGTCCTTTTCCCACCATGGACCAGTTTACTGCCTTGCGCCTGGTGCTAAAAATCCAGGCTATGGCAATAATTACGGCCATACCCAGTATACCACGCAACAGCTTTACAATATTGAAATCAAATCCTACCCGGTCGGGCAGAAGGTTGGACATGGGTGCACCTTCAGTCACCTGCTGGAAGGCAGTGAGCACCGTATCCACCACAATGGTATCATTCATCATTTCGACCTGCGATTTATCTCATCCCTGATTTCAGAAGCCTTCTCATAATCCTCCTTGGAAACTGCTTCAGTCAGCATCTTTTTCAATTCATCCATGCTGGTCTTGGAAAGATCTGGGCGCGGGCTTCCTTTTTTTATCTTGACCGGGGATTCTTCGGTCTCTTCCTTGGAGATTTCCGGATTCTCCATATCCGTCCCCTTTTCAAAGTCAAGCACAATTCCGGCCTTTTCAACGATCGCTTCCGTAGTGTAAATGGGACATTTAAACCTCAGGGCCAGGGCAATGGCATCGGAAGTCCGTGCATCCAGGGTGGTACGCTCTCCCCCATTATCGCACAAAATGTTGGCAAAGAAAACCCCATCTTCAAGTTTATGGATATTCACCTCCATGATGTGGATCCCATAGGCATCCGCGAAATTCTTAAACAAGTCGTGGGTAAGAGGCCGGGGCGGGGCAAGTCCTTCCAGTTCAATGGCGATGGCCTGGGCTTCAAATCCGCCGACAATAATGGGGATTCTCCTGTTTCCTTCCTCCTCCGATAAGACCAGTGCGTATGCACCTGATTGTGTTTGGCTGTAAGAAATGCCAAGGACATTTAGCTTGATTTTCCCCATACCTGTGTAACGGACTCGTTTCACACAAATATAGAAATAACTGTGACATTATTCCCCTAAAAATAATTCCTTTGAAACCTTTGTCTATCACACAATCTTTTCTATCTTTGCAACCCGAAATTCAGACATTTAAGTTAAAGTTTGTAGAATGTACGCAATTGTTGATATAGCAGGACAGCAGTTTAAGGTTGAAAAAGATCAGAAACTGTTTGTACACAGGCTCGAAGGAGAAGAAGGCAAAAAGGTCTCTTTTGACAAAGTTTTGTTGATTGATTCCGGAAGCAAGGTCTCTGTTGGGAACCCTGTAGTAAAGGGAGCTTCAGTTAGTGCGAAGATTGTTGAGCACATGAAAGCTGACAAAGTCCTCGTATTTAAGAAAAAGAGAAGGAAAGGTTATAAGAAACTGAATGGCCACCGTCAGTATATGACCCAGATTCTGATCGAAGGAATCAGCGAGAAAGGTGCAGCCAAGCCTAAAGCAGCCGCTGAAAAACCTGCCGAGAAGAAAGAAACAGCAACTGCGACAGCCAAGGCAGCCGCTGAAAAGAAACCTGCAGCAGCGAAAAAGCCCGAAGCTAAAGCTACAGCCACAAAAACTGCAGCGAAAAAGCCCGCAGCAAAAAAGCCCGCAGCCAAGAGCACTGAAGCTAAGACTACTGCTGCCAAAAAGCCAGCTGCGAAAAAACCTGCAACAAAGGCCGCTCCCAAGAAAGAATCAGGAAAGGATAAAAAATAGTCAATAGTCAATAGTTAAAGTCAATAGATATGGCACACAAGAAAGGAGCCGGTAGTTCAAGAAACGGTCGCGAATCAGAAAGCAAAAGACTGGGTGTAAAACTCTACGGAGGCCAGGTTGTAAGGGCCGGTAATATCCTCGTTAGACAAAGAGGTACTGTGCATCATCCCGGAAGTAACGTAGGTATAGGTAAAGACCACACTTTATTTGCATTGATCGATGGTGAAGTAAAATTCACCAAGAAAAGAAACAACAAATCATACGTTTCCATTGAGCCGGTAGAAAACCAGTAGAATTATATTCAAACTATATATCTTTCACCTGTAATGCACTACCTTTAATGTGTATTACAGGTTTTTTTATGCTTACCCTATGCTTACCATTCCCTTTATCAGAGAGAACAAAGACAATATTCTGTCAGGACTGAAAATTAAGAATTTCAAGCATCCTGAAATCATCGATCAGATCATCGAGCTGGATAATAAGCGCCGGTCTCTTCAGGTTACTACCAATGAAATGCAGGCGAAAATGAATAGCCTGAGTAAAGAAATTGGTCAGCTCTTCAAGACTGGAGAAAAAGAGAAGGCTAACCAGGTAAAAGAGCAGACCACCAGCATTAAAAAGGAGTTGGAAACTTTGGAACAGGGGCTACAGGAAGCCAATGATAAAATGAGTGAACTCCTGGTCCAGGTCCCCAATGTGGCCCACCCATCGGTACCTGAAGGGAAAAGCGAAGCAGACAATAAGGAGATCCGTAGCGGAGGAAGCCTGCCAAAACTTCCAGAAGGAGCTCTTCCGCACTGGGAGCTGGGCAAAAAGTACAATCTGATAGATTTTGATCTGGGCGTGAAAATTACTGGCGGTGGATTCCCCGTTTACCGCGGATCGGGAGCAAAACTACAAAGAGCTTTAATTGCCTATTTCCTGGATCAGAACACGAAGGCAGGCTACGAAGAAATCCTTCCTCCTTTGATGGTAAATGAAGCTTCGGCCTTCGGCACCGGGCAGCTTCCCGATAAGGAAGGGCAAATGTATCACGTAACAGGAGACAATCTGTACCTGATCCCAACCTCCGAAGTGCCAGTTACCAATATATACAGGGATGTAATTCTTGATGCAGAAGAATTACCCATAAAAAATACCGCTTACACTCCCTGCTTCAGAAGGGAGGCCGGATCCTATGGGAAAGATGTAAGAGGGCTGAACCGGGTCCACCAGTTCGATAAGGTTGAGATCGTACAGTTGCAGCATCCATCCCGCTCCTACGAGGCTCTGGAAGAAATGGTAAATCACGTGGAACAGCTGGTTATCAGTCTGGGTCTTCCTTACCGGATTGTTCAGCTTTGCGGGGGCGACCTGAGCTTCACTTCGGCTCTTACCTACGATTTCGAAGTCTATGCCGCTGCCCAGGACCGCTGGCTGGAAGTGAGTTCCGTTTCAAACTTTGAATCCTATCAGGCCAATCGTCTGAAACTACGTTTCAAGGAAAGCGGTGAGAAAAAGACCCGGCTCGTACATACCCTCAATGGAAGTTCTCTTGCGCTGCCACGCATTCTGGCTGCCTTGCTGGAGAACAACCAGACACCTGAAGGCATAAAAGTTCCTGAAGTCCTCTTACCCTATTTGGGAGAAGGATACTCTTTGATTACCTGACCCTTACTTTAGCCCATGAAAGGATCATCAGCCAGGAAAGCCTATGTATTTGCCATCCTGGCCGTGCTATTCTGGTCCACATCCCCTACCGCTTTTAAACTTGGACTTCGTTACCTGGACACCTGGCAACTTCTCACCGGAGCGAGCCTCTGTTCTACTCTGGTACTGGGCCTGCTTTCAATGATTCGTGGAAATATCCGTTCCCTCAGGTCTTTTACCCCAAAGGATTTACTCTTTTCTGCCTTGATGGGACTACTTAATCCTGTGGCTTATTATTTGATCCTCTTCAAAGCCTATACCATTCTGCCAGCACAGGTTGCCCAACCCCTTAACATGGTGTGGCCCATAGTGCTGGTGCTCCTATCCATTCCCTTGCTGGGACAACGCATCGGATGGCTGAGCATTGCTGCCATGCTCATAAGCTTTTCCGGAGTAGTGCTGATTTCCTACCAGGGAGGGAGTGGAGATCAGAATCCTCAGAACCGCCTGGGCATCATCCTAGCCCTTTCCAGTTCCGTGGTCTGGGCATTGTATTTTCTTCTCAATTCACGTGACCGCAGAGATCCGCTGGTCCGCATGTTCCTCAATTTCGCTTTTGCATCCGCTTTCCTTGTGGTGGGTGGACTGATAAAAGGCCAGGCTCTTCCTGATTTACCCGAGGGCTGGTATGCCTCCCTTTATGTGGGAGTTTTCGAAATGGGTGTTACCTTTGTTTTATGGTTGATGGCCATCAGGATTGCTCCTTCCAGCGACCGGATCAGCAACCTGGTGTTCGCAGCACCCTTTCTGAATCTTGTGCTTGCAAGCCAGATACTGGATGAAAGAATATACCTTAGCACATTGTTTGGAATCATTTTGCTGGTTGCAGGAATTTTGATCCAGAATACCCTTGGGAAAAATGCAAAAAGAAGCTGAACGAATCATATTAGGGATTGATCCCGGGACCACCCTGATGGGCTACGGGGTGATCAGGGGATCGGGTAAAGTGCCCGAGTTTGTGGATCTGGATGTGGTCGACCTGAGACGCGAGGGTGATCACTACAAGAAACTGCGGAAGATCTATGAGTCGACTGTGGACCTGATGAAGCGTTACCTCCCCGACGAAGTGGCCTTTGAGGCACCCTTTTATGGCAAAAATGTACAGTCCATGCTCAAGCTCGGGAGGGCCCAGGGTGTGGCCATGGCTGCTGTCTTGTCCAGAGATGTCCCGGTCTTTGAATATGCTCCCAGAAAAATAAAACTGGCTATCACCAGTGCCGGGGATGCCTCCAAAGAGCAGGTGGCAGGCATGCTTAAGCGCATGTTTGATCTAAAAACCCTTCCCAAAAATCTGGATGCCACGGATGGCCTGGCAGCTGCTGTTTGCCACTTTTATCAAAATGGAATTCCCGTGGGTAAATCCGGATCAAAAAGCTGGGAAGATTTTATTCGAAAAAATCCAGGCAGGATAAAATAGGAAGTCCCTGTTCCGCCAGTCTATTCAGTTCATTTGATGGCCGACCTGATCTTTTCTGCAGTGGCCCTGAATTCTTCATCACTGAATTGCAGCTTGGGTCTGCTGAATTCAATGTCGTGCAGGTTATTGATAGGGATCAGGTGTATATGTGCATGTGCTACCTCAAGGCCCAGAACTGCCACTCCTACCCTCTTGCATTCCATGGTCTGATCGATGGCCAGGGCTACCTTTTTAGCGAAGACCATCATATCGGCCAGCAAATCGTCCTGCAGATCGAAGAGGTAATCGGTTTCCTGCTTGGGGATTACAAGGGTATGACCCTCTGTCAGTGGATTTATATCCAGAAAGGCATAATAACGTTCATCCTCAAGAATTCGGTAGGAAGGGATCTCTCCTGCAACGATCTTTGTAAAAATGGTGGCCATGACGGTAGCTTTAAAGGGAAATCTCCATGATCTCAAAAGACATCAGTCCGGATGGGACCTTAATGTCTACAACATCTCCCACTTTCTTTCCCAGCAAGCCTTTGGCAATGGGAGTAGCGACGGATATCTTTCCCCTTTTGATATCTGACTCACTTTCAGAAACCAGCATATACTCAACCTGCTGATTATTCTTGGTATTCTTAATCTTAACCCGATTGAGTATTTGCACCTGTGAGGTGTCAATCTTAGATTCATCAATAATTCGGGCTTTGGCCACCATATCCTCCAATTTGGAGATTTTCAGCTCCAACAAACCCTGCGCTTCCTTGGCCGCATCGTATTCAGCATTTTCAGACAGGTCACCTTTGTCCCTGGCCTCAGCAATCTGCTGCGATATAGCTGGCCTTTCCACAGAGGTTAGCTGCTCCAGCTCCTTTTTCAGCTTGGCCAGTCCCTCTTCGGTCATATAAGACGCTTGTGACATAACTCTTTTCTCTTATAAACAACAAAAACAAAAAGAATTCCGCATACCCCGGAACTCTTCAAATGTAAAATTACAAAAAAATCCTAATAATCAAGACGATTGATGATGGCAGAGTAAACAACTGCCGTCCTGGCATCAAATTCCTGCACCATATCCAGGAAGCCCGTGCCAGACTCCTGATCCAGTTCAATCACTTCCAGAACCTGGTTCATATCCCCTTCACCCGTGAAGAAAATATCCGGGTCATCCTCCTGCCTGCTCTGCATGATCCGCTCATAATCATCCATAATGCTGGGCGCCTTCATGGACTCATAGGCCATGCTGCCTTCGGCTTCGGACTCCACTACTACTTCCGCGGGAAGATCTTCTTCAAACGATTGTAAATCTGTAACTTCCGGATTTTCCTGGCCCATTCTCAAGGCCCGTTCCAGGTTTTCTAAAAATCCTGGCTGGGCTTCTCCTGCCTCTTCTCCTTCTCCCTGTCCGGCCGGTTTTTTCTTTTTTCCCAATAATCCGACAATCACTGCCACCAGGGTGATAACTATATAGAGTATGTTTCCAATGTCAAAATCCATCTTTCACTTGTCAACGCGCAATAATAACGCTGTTACAGAGTTAAAATTACAAAAAATAGCCAATTTTCGTACTTTTGACAGGGAATGAAAAAGCATCTGCACATATTCTCCCTTTTATTGCTTCTGCTGGTTTCTTTGGTTTATACGCCTTCATGCGAATCCAATCGCGGACAGATCATTCCCTATGTTAAGGTATATGTCCCTCTCCTGCTCTATGCCGACCTGGCTGATATGGGTATCGGGACCACCAAGATTCTGCCGGAACATGGCTACAAGGGGATTGTGCTATACCGGGCAAACGACCTGGAGTTTTATGCTTATGACCTTACCTGCACCGAATTCCCCGAACACGATGTGGCTGTGGAAGAGGATGACACCTTTGTAGGGGTTTTTGAGTGTCCCGAGTGTGGATCCACCTATGTCCTGGTCAATGGCGCCTACCCCAATTCCGGTCCTGCTGAATTTCCGCTGGTGGAATACAGAACCTCCATTCAGGGGGATGTCCTGGTTATATCCAATTAGAAAAGCTATTGTGTGCTACGACGCCTACAAATTGCCTTTTGGGGCAATTTTAAGCTAGTAGCACATAATAGCTTGCTTCTTAGTACCTATAGTGGTCGGGTTTGTAGGGGCCATCAATATTCACACCCAGATACTCGGCTTGCTCAGGTGTAAGCTTAGTGAGGTTCACACCCAATTGCTCCAGATGCAACCTGGCAACCTCCTCATCGAGATGTTTGGGCAGCATATATACATCCGTCTCATAATCTTTCTTCCAAAGTTCCAGCTGGGCCAGGGTTTGATTGGAGAAGGAATTACTCATTACAAAGGAGGGATGTCCGGTGGCGCAACCCAGGTTCACCAGGCGCCCTTCTGCCAGAAGGAAAATTACATGACCATCCTCATAAAGGTATTTATCTACCTGAGGTTTGATATTAAGCTTACGAATTCCTTCCCACTTCTCCAGACGGTCAACCTGTATTTCATTATCAAAATGACCTATGTTGCATACAATGGCCTGGTCCTTCATTGAGGCCATGTGATCGGCAGTAATAACGTCCTTATTACCGGTGGTGGTTACAAAAATATTACCCTGTTTAACCGCTTCTTCCATGGTGGCAACCTGAAATCCTTCCATGGCTGCCTGCAGGGCACAAATGGGATCAATTTCAGTAACGATTACCCTGGCACCATAGGATTTCATGGAATGGGCGCAACCCTTGCCCACATCTCCGTATCCTGCTACCACAACCACCTTGCCCGCAACCATCACATCGGTAGCACGCTTGATACCATCAGCAAGGGATTCCCTACATCCGTAAAGGTTGTCAAATTTAGACTTGGTAACCGAATCGTTCACGTTGATTGCAGGAAACAGCAGTTTCCCCTGTTCCATCATCTGGTAAAGCCTGTGGACACCTGTGGTAGTTTCCTCGGATACACCTTTGATCTCAGGAACCATCCTGTGCCACCTTCCATGATCTTCAGCAAGGATGCCTCTGAGTGTATCATAAATGACTTGTTCTTCGTGACTCGATGCTTTAACATCCAATACAGATGCATCATCTTCTGCTTCAAAGCCCTTATGGATCAACAAAGTAGCATCACCACCGTCATCCACAATTATATTGGGCCCTAATCCACCTGGGAAATTTAATGCTTGTGCCGTGCACCACCAGTACTCTTCCAGAGTTTCCCCTTTCCAGGCGAATACGGGAATACCTGCGGCAGCAATGGCTGCTGCTGCATGGTCCTGGGTACTGAAAATATTGCAGCTGGCCCAACGAACATCGGCACCCAGATCGGCCAGTGTCTCAATCAAAACAGCTGTTTGAATAGTCATATGCAAAGACCCCATGATCCTGGCCCCTTTCAAGGGCTTTTCACTGGCATGTTTTTGCCTGATGGACATAAGTCCGGGCATTTCCTTCTCTGCGATTTCTATCTCTTTTCTTCCGAACTCGGCCAGCTTTATATCTGCCACCTTATAGGGAAGTGTTTCTGTATAGGTCATGGTTTCCATCTTTCTCAATATTTTAAGGAGTGCAAAAGTACGCTTTTCTAGAGATATATGCTAACTCCCAATTTAAATCTGACACTACTGAAGTTAAGGGTATGTTCCTGTAGAACAAGCGAGACTGAAGGATTGTTTGAAGGCACTTCAACTTGTTGGATAACCCACGGGGAATTAAAGTTCCCTTCCAGTCCTGACCAAAGAGAAAAACCGGGTATCAGGTATAGGTGAAAGGCTGCCCTAAGCTGAAAACCCAGGAGCGGATCTGTTTGTGTATGGGTAACTGTGCCATATACGGGATTATCCGGGTCGCTATACTCATCGTGATTGTAAAACAGGGTCCACTCAGGTTTGCCTATCAAAAGCCCGGCCCCTGCCGTAAACTCCCAACGCTTGGTAAAATAACGGTCCACTGGAAAAAATACATATTCTGCATAGAAACGGTGTTCAAAATAGTTCACATAATAACTGAAGTAATTGGACCAATCTTCTCCCTGACTGTAGGCATAGTGCGTACTTGAGGCATTTCGGGCCAGCAGTTGTCCTCCAATAATATATCGATCCAGAAATCTCCAGGAGACATCCAGGATATCTATACTTGCCACATTATTGTAGCCATCCTCAGGGCTGGGTAAGCTAGAGTAGAGAAGTGCTTCACGGGCGTCATTGAGCCCTGCATCTCCGCCAAAACCAGCGCTGACCGAGATACGGAAGTGCTTGTGGGGGAAAACCTGCCGAAACACTGGAGAATGCTCGAAGGCCTTTTCCATCGTAGAAGGTATTAGCATAGTATCCGGGTATACAGCTGCCTTAATTAGGGCCTGGAATCCTTTGGTAAAATATTTGTTCTCAACGGGTATCTGATGACCGGAGGACTTGCGTGAACGAGTAATCAGATTCCCTCCTTTCTGTATAAGTACCCGATCCACATGTACAAATGGTATGGCATGGACCTTTTTATTCTGGTCTGGTCCCACCGGTAAGCTTGTGGACGCAAATAGATACAGCGTATCGATCCCGGCATGTAAGGGTTGGCCGGAAATTTGCTTGCCATCTTCTGATACTACAATAATGGCAGGCTGGGCACCTAGCCACTTGCGCTGGATCAGTTCAAGAGTTTCAGAGTCTGGTCCTACATCATTTGCAGGTACGGATACGGGTTTTTCATTTTGTCCCTGCAGGAAGGCCGAAGGCATCATCAACAGGAATGCAATAAATAAGGTGGTTAGTCTGATCACAGAATTTTTTGAATGTTGATTTTGTCCTTTTGGAGCTGTTCTTTTAAAGCGTCCATCCCGCTGAATTTCATTTCATCCCTCACCCGTTTAATGAAATGGATCACCACGTGCTCATCGTAAAAATCTCCTGAAACATCGAAGAGGTGAGCTTCGATGGTCTTTACAGCCATAGAGCTGTCAAGGGTAGGCCGGAATCCAATGTTTAGCATCCCATTATGGATTTTGCCTCTGAGCTCCATTCGGATGGCATAGACCCCATTCATGGGTATCAATTTATAGGGATCCATGGGATGAATGTTGGCCGTTGGAAAGCCCATCTTTCTTCCTATATGATTTCCTTCAACGATGTTACCACTCAGATAATAATGGTAACCCAGCATGTGTTCGGCCCTTTCCAATTCTCCGGATATTATGGCATCCCTTATGGCAGTACTGCTAACCCTGCCAAGTTGTGAATTAAGTTCCGGCAGTTTTTCAATACGGAAGTGGTTCTTTTCAGCACACATTTGCAGTCCCTCCGGATCCCCTTTCCGATCCTTACCAAAACGATTGTCATAGCCCAGTAATAATATTTCCACTCCAAGCTTTTCGACCAGGTAGAGTTGTACAAAATCACAGGCAGACAGCGAGGCTATTCCCTCATCAAAGGGGACAATTACCAGCTGATCTATGCCAGATCTTTCCAATTCCCTGATCTTCTCATTCCGGGTATGCAAGACCTTAAATCCCTGTAAATCTTTACCCAGAACAATTCTTGGATGTGGCCAGAGAGTAACTACTACAGATTCTCCATTAAGCTCCTTTGCCCTTGTCTTCAAATGATCCAGGATGAACTGGTGCCCGGTGTGGACCCCATCAAAAATCCCAATGGTGACCACGGGTCTTTTGAGTACCTTAGTATCGTTAATAAAGCCAACTTTCATATGGGGCAAAGAATTAAAGTCCCTAATTTAGTATTTTTCACCTTGAAACCTGCAGCATGAACGATCCCGCACTTATAAAAAACGATCCCTGGCTGGAGCCTTTTCGGGAGATCATTACCCGGCGCATGGAGAAGGCGAGTTCCCGAGAGGCCGAGCTGACCGGGGGAGATTCTTTGCAATCATTTGCAAGCGGACATCTATGGTTTGGCCTGCACCAGGATAATCAGGGCTGGGTAATGAGAGAGTGGGCACCCAATGCCAGGGAAATTTTTCTCCTTGGTTCCTTCAACCAGTGGAAGGCCAGCGAAGAGTATCGTTTTGAGAGACTTGAACATGGCAACTGGGAGATCAAACTTAAAAAGGGAAGCATTGCTCACGGTGATCGCTACAAATTACTGGTTCGCTGGGAAGGCGGAGAAGGGGAAAGGATACCAGCCTGGTGTAACAGAGTTGTGCAGGATCCCGAGACCAAAGTCTTCGATGCCCAGGTCTGGATGCCTGAATCACCCTATCAGTGGAAGAATCCCCTGCCCGACCTTTCAGATATCCAACCCATGATTTATGAGGCCCACATAGGAATGGCCACGGAAGAATACAAAGTGGGGAGCTACTCCGAATTCAGGGAAAAGGTATTACCTCATGTGGTACAGGGAGGCTACAATACCCTCCAATTGATGGCCATTCAGGAGCATCCCTACTATGGTTCCTTTGGCTACCATGTCTCCAATTTTTTTGCAGCCAGTTCCCGTTTTGGCACTCCGGAAGAATTGAAGGAGCTTATCGATGCAGCCCACGGGCATGGGATTGCCGTGATCATGGATATTGTACATTCCCATGCGGTAAAAAACGAAAACGAAGGTCTGGGTATGCTGGACGGAAATCCGGCCCAATTCTTTCATGGCGACCACCGAAGAGAAAACATTGCCTGGGACTCCCTATGTTTTGACTATGGTAAAAACGAAGTGAGCCATTTCCTGCTATCCAATGTGCACTACTGGCTTATGGAGTATAAATTCGATGGATTTCGTTTCGACGGTGTCACCAGCATGCTTTATTACGACCATGGCCTGGAACGCGATTTCACGAGCTATGACTTTTATTTTGACGGGGGACAGGATGAGGATGCCATCTGCTACCTTTCCCTGGCCAATAAAATGATCCAGGAGATCAGGCCGGGCGCCCTATCCATTGCCGAAGACATGAGCGGATACCCCGGACTGGCTGTTCCTGTAAAAGACGGGGGTGTAGGGTTCAACTATCGCCTGGCCATGGGAACCCCCGATTACTGGATCAAGACCATCAAGGAGAAAGAGGACGAGCAATGGAATGTATCGGAAATTTTTCATGAGCTTACCTCCAAAAGGGCCGATGAAAAAACCGTGGGCTATGCCGAATCGCACGATCAGGCACTGGTAGGTGATAAGACCCTTATATTCCGGCTCATCGACCAGGAGATGTACTGGCACATGAACAAAGGATCCCAGAACCTGGTAGTGGACCGGGGCATCGCTTTGCACAAGATGATCAGGCTCATCACTGCAGCTACCGCGGGGAATGCTTATCTGAATTTTATGGGCAATGAATTCGGGCACCCCGAATGGATCGACTTTCCCCGCGAAGGAAACGACTGGTCTTACCAATATGCACGGCGACAATGGAGCCTTAAGGATAAAGCCGAACTGCGATACCACCAGCTGGGTGATTTTGACAGGGAAATGATCAAGCTGCTCAGCAAATACCATATCTATTCCGGGTTTTGTGAGCATGTCAAAACGGATCAGGCCGACCTGGTTATAGCTTTCAGGAGACGTGAATTGCTTTTCGTATTTAATTTCCATCCCAGTATGTCCTTCACGGATTACGGACTTCCTGTAGATGCCGGCAAATACACTACTCTGTTGTGCAGCGACGATCCCGAATTCGGTGGTTTTAACAGGTACGACAGTAAGGTAGTTCACCGCACCCAGGTAGAACGATCCTTTGGTCTGAAGCAGAACCTGAAGCTCTACCTTCCTTCAAGGACAGCCATTGTACTGGAGCGTGGCGAAATTCCCCGGGTCAGATAAAGCTAATCAAGTATAATAGGATGAACCGGATCGAAAACTTCATAGATTTTCTTTACTTTGATAGCTATGCTTCACGATCCGAGCCATAAGGCTGTCCCGGAACTTGCCAGTGAGATTATCCTGAAACCAAAGGAAGTGGAGGTGCTCCGCGGCCTGGCTGAAGATTGGGCAAATATTGCCAGCCTTCCCATTCACCAAGAGAAAGCCATTCTCTGGCAAAAACTGAACGACCTGGAATCGGAAAGACCCATGGTCTGGATCAATGAGATCCCCTGGCATGAAATGAACTACAGGGAAGAGCTGACCTTACAATGTGAAAATCAATGGGCTCGCTCCCAGGAGGACCTGATGCGAAAAACCCTGTATCAATGGAAACATATGCCCGGGGATATGGTCCTTAATCCCTGGCTCACCTGTCCCCTGTCCATCCATAGCAGCGATTTTGGCATCATGGAGGACGTGGACCTGGCAATCACTGATGAGACCAGTGATATTGTATCACGTCACTTTAATATCCAGATACGTGACATGGACGATCTGGAGAAGATCCAGTTTCCTTCCATCACTCATAATCGGGATGCCACGGAAATCAGGTATGAATTGATGAAGGAGCTTTTTGAGGATATTCTGCCTGTAAAAAAGGAAGGGCAGACCCATATATGGTTCACTCCCTGGGATTACCTGATCCGATGGTGGGGCATCCAGGAGGCCATGACGGATCTGATCATGCGACC
>Ga0180430_10001374_pt1 | contig 23855 bp, 18 predicted proteins | sample SS_ome_9_FD_132999 | JGI IMG/M metagenome (GOLD analysis project Ga0180430, IMG submission 132999) | Hypersaline lake sediment archaeal communities from the Salton Sea, California, USA - SS_1_S_2 metaG | ecosystem: Environmental > Aquatic > Non-marine Saline and Alkaline > Hypersaline >... | reverse complement strand
CTGGTTGCTGTTGGAGCGATGGCCTACGTACCGTTTGTTCCGGCCAGCCCCTCGGATCAGTTCACGGCGTTACCCATCCAGATCTTCAACTGGTCAGCTCGACCTCAGCCGGAATTTCATCAGGTCGCCGGTGCGGCCATTATCGTCCTGCTCGCGGTACTCGTCACCATGAACACGCTCGCTGTCTTCGTCCGGTACCGTTACGGCAAACGGATCCGCTGGTAAGTACGAATCTGTCTCGTTTCAACTCATGTGAGACTCCTGTTGTGAACGTCAAAACCGCAAATGCAGATCATGCCATGACTACCGACCCCGAACCAAAGCCGGACCCCGGTCCGATGCCTGACCAGCCCGCAGCCGACACCGGCTTGCCAGGTGCTCCCGAGGTCCACTCAACACTGAATCACGGCGACAACGACAACATCGACGCAACAACGGCAACCCGGATCACGACAAAGGATCTCTGTGTGTTTTACGGTGGCGTTCAGGCCCTCGACAACATCAGTCTGGAAGTTCCGGAACACCGCGTCACGGCCCTCATCGGACCATCCGGATGTGGCAAATCGACGTTCCTTCGCTGCCTCAACCGCATGAACGACATGGTCGAAGGCGTGCGTGTGGAAGGAGATGTCTGGCTGGACAAACAGGACATCTACCAACCCGAAACCGATGTCGTGGAGCTTCGCAAACGAGTCGGAATGGTCTTTCAGAAATCCAACCCGTTTCCGAAATCGATCTTCGAGAATGTTGCGTACGGGCCACGACTTTCCGGTATTTGCAACAAGGCTGAACTGCATGGCATCGTCGAACACTCTCTGCGTCGTTCAGCACTGTGGGATGAAGTTCAGGATCGACTTAATGATTCAGCGCTGCAGTTGTCCGGCGGACAGCAACAACGTCTGTGTATCGCCAGAGCCCTGGCGACCGATCCGGAAGTCCTGCTCATGGACGAACCGGCTTCTGCACTGGATCCGGCCTCAACATCACGTATCGAAGACCTGATTTTTGACCTGCGTCGTCGCTATACGATTGTCATCGTCACCCACAACATGCAGCAGGCCGCGCGTGTCTCGGACAGAACTGCATTCTTCTACGAAGGTCGACTCATCGAGGCTGGTCCAACCAAACAGCTGTTTACTGCTCCAAAACAAAAACAAACTGAAGACTACATCACCGGGAGATTCGGGTAGGTATGAGCATTCACCTTCAACGTGACCTGGAACAACTCAAGCGGCAGGTGCTGGCTCAGTCGTCTCTTGTTGAAGAAATGATTCAGAAGGCCAGCAAGGCGATTCGTGGTATCCGCCCGGAACTTGTTTCAGAGATTATGGAATGCGAAAAACTGGTCGACGAAAATGAAGTCAGCATCGAAGAAAGCTGCCTCAAGATTCTGGCTCTTCATCAGCCGGTCGCAAGAGACCTTCGGCGCACCGCCATTGTCTTCAAGATCAACAACGATCTGGAACGGATGGCAGACCTGGCAGTAAACGTCGCTGAACGTGCCCAGGTTCTGCCCCAACATCACGACTTTGAAATCCCCGAGACATTGGATCGGATGGCACAGCTCACGGTCGCAATGGTGAAGCGAGCCCTCGACGCACTCGTCGATCTGGATGTGGACATTGCCAGAGAAGTCTGCGCGAGCGATGACGAAGTCGACACGCTGAACAGAGAAGTCATTGACGAGATGCGGCAGGTGATGAGAACTCAGCCGGACCTGATCGAAGCCGCCCTGTCTTTGTTCTCAGCTTCCCGCCACATCGAGCGCATCGCCGATCACGCCACGAACATCGCGGAAGATGTGATCTATCTGGTCGATGGCGAAATCACACGGCATAAGCACGACCTGAACCCGGCAGTCCACACTTAGAACCTATTTGGCCACCAGCTACAAAACAATGACGCAGCACAAAGTGTTAATCATCGAAGACGACCGCTCGCTTTCAGAAGTCCTGTCCTACAATCTGGAACAATCAGGCTATGCAGTGACGGTTTCTCATGATGGACAGGACGGCCTGAATCGCGCTCAGCACCAACCGCCGGACGTCATTGTCCTCGACCTGATGCTGCCAGTTGTTGACGGACTCGAAGTCTGTCGACGATTGCGCGCTGACCCCGCACTCAACGATGTACTGATTGTCATGTTAACTGCCCGCGCAGAAGAAAGTGACCACGTGGTCGGCCTGGCAATTGGTGCAGATGACTACATCACAAAACCATTCAGTATTAAGATCCTGCTCGAACGCATCAAAGCACTTCTCCGGCGCCGCGAGAAAGGCAACAACGATCACCACGTCGTTGCCAGCCAGGGCGTTGTCCTCGACAAGCAACGCCACAGCGTCACAGCCAATGACGAGGCCATTGAACTGACTCGAAGTGAGTTCTCACTCCTTGAGATGCTGATTCGCCAGCCGGGCCGAGCGTTCAGCCGCAACGAACTCGTTGACACCGGTCTTGGCGATACACTGGTCCTGGAACGTACCATCGACGTCCACATCCGCTCGATCCGCAAGAAGCTGGGTGCCAGTGCTGAACTCATCGAAACCGTCCGAGGCGTCGGCTACCGCTTCCGAGACCCCCGCCGCTGACGTAGAGCCTGAGCCGACCCGTAAGGAAGTCTTTCCACGTCACATCGTGACTGACGCAGCAGAGACTTTTCCGGCTGGGTAAGCTTTTTCTGTTGATGGCCAATGGCAGGTTGATTCCAGGCCACCGTTGCCGTTTTGCCTGTGAGTTATTCATGGCTGCCAGGTAGGTTGTCGCCCATTGACTTCGAACTCGGCAGCGGCAACTCATGATCGCTACACGAATACTTACGCTGTTTGGCCTGTTGATCCATGCCGGGTTCGCACTGGGACAGTCCGATGTCCCGGAGTGGCGTCGTGTCGCGTTGGCACCGGACATCCTCCTTCCGGACGCACCACAGGCCGCTTCACGGACGTCAATTGGAACTCATCGCCAGCCCGATTTCTTCGTCATTGATTCTGCAAAGTGTCCTCAGTCGCCGGGACACTGTCTGCCGAAGTGCCAGCATCGTGTTTCTCGATTTCTGCCGGACAAACGCTACCACCCAAGTTCACGCAACGAACTCATTACATCGCTTCAGCCGGGGGTTCCGGTTTGTATCGTCGTGCATGGGAGTTTTGTCGGAGCAGGCAGTCTGTACCCGGAGACAATCGACTGGTACTCGCGTATGCTTGCATCATCCAACGACCAGCCGCTGCACTTTATTGGACTTCACTGGCCCAGTTTTACCGGGCTGGTCCTGCTGCCTGCGCTCCAGATCAATGCGTTGGGACGGCGAGCGGAATACAACGGCTACTATCTGGCGCAGTTTATGAATGAGATCCCGGCAGACCATCCCGTCTGCCTGATTGGCCATAGTCATGGATGTCGCGTGATCTCATCGGCTCTGCACCTGTTAGGCGGAGGAACCGTGAGGAAACTCTCGGTTCAGAATGTGTATCCGCAAAGACGCATTCGCGTTGTCTTCGGAGCCGCAGCCGTTGACCACCACTGGCTCAATCCTGGTGAACGCTACGGCAACGCGCTTACGTGTGTCGAATCACTGCTGAATATCCAGAACCAGCAGGACGGTGCCCTCGCACTGTATCCACTTCGAGAACCTCATCTGGATCACGCAGCCGGACAAGTTGGTTTTCTGGAACGAGACCTGCAGGCAATGGGCGCTCATCGCTCGAAGATCCGACGTTTGGAAGTGTCCCACCTTGTCGGCCTGGGTCACGCCATCGAATGGTATGCCCGTCACCCTCAGATTCAGTCGGCGTACCTGCCATACGTTTACTTCGACTGACGCAGGTTCACACTTCCATCAAAGAAATTGTTTGACGGGATCATGTGCTCCGCGCACCGGGTACGTGAGCCGTGCCGGCGACGACGGTCCAGGGGCGGATGCGCCAGCGGGTCACCAATTGGTTGGCGACGTAAGGGTCCCTCTTCACAAACTCTTCAATCCGGCCTCTGTCCTTGACGTCGAATACCACAACCGCACCGTCTGCCGGATCGGCGAATGCTCCACCGAGGACAAGTTCCTTCGTCGCGACAAACTCCCGAACCAAAGCCAGATGTTCTTCACGGTAGGGAGCGCGTCGTTCAATGATATCTTCGACGTAGTCGTAAAGCAGGAGAAAGTACACCGGTGCCTCCCGGGCTACTGGTCAGTATGTTATTCATGTGTGACGCAGGCTGTCAGGCGGTATCGACGACGATAGCGAGAGATGACATTCAAGTCATCCGAAGATCCTTTTTGCCGCGTCGTGGTCACTCCCACGCAGTGAATCGCATTCTCACGACTGGTACTTCGATCCTGGTCGATTGCCACTCAATATCATTGGCATATAAGGGATACTCGTGATTGCTTCAGAGTTCGCTTTCTGTTCTTTAGTCAAGCGTGATCGCTATGTCGAACGACGCCCCCCGACTTACGGTTGGAATTCCTCGCGAAGCTGATCCGGCAGAGAGACGCGTTGCGATTGTGCCGGCAACTGTGCCGGCTTTGCAGAAACTGGGCGCGGATGTTGTGGTTCAGTCCGGTGCCGGCACTGAATCCGGGTTCACCGACGAAGCCTATCGAGAGCGCGACGCAAAGATCATTGAGTCACGCGACGAACTGTTTCAACAGGCAGACGTGATTCTGCAGGTCCGCTGTCTGGGAGCCTGTGGCGAGACCGGTGCCGAGGATCTCAGCCGAATGCGAAGCGGTCAGGTCGTCATCGGAAGCTGCGATCCACTGACGTTTCCCGATGCTGTCCGCGATCTTGCAGAGAGGGGCGCGACAGGGTTTTCTTTGGAACTGGTCCCCAGGATCACTCGCGCACAGAGCATGGATGTTCTGTCGTCCATGGCCACGATCGCCGGATACCGAGCGGTCCTGCTGGCAGCAACGGCAGCACCTCGCATGTTCCCGCTGCTGATGACGGCGGCGGGGACTCTCAAGCCGGCTCAGGTACTGATCATCGGTGCGGGAGTCGCCGGGCTGCAGGCGATTGCAACAGCGAAACGTCTCGGGGCTGTTGTTTCTGGTTACGACATCCGTCCGGCAGTGCGCGAACAGGTGGAAAGCCTGGGAGGCCGCTTTGTCGAGCTCGATGTCTCGGCTGGTGACACAGAAACCAAGGGCGGTTACGCGAAGGAAATGGACGACGATTTCTATCGCCGACAGCAGGAAGCAATGAAACAGGTTGTTGCGGGTTGTGATGTTGTCATCACAACCGCGGCCATTCCGGGCCGCAAAGCTCCCGTGCTGGTGACAGAAGAAATGGTGTCGGCGATGGCATCAGGAAGCGTGATCGTGGATCTGGCTGCCGAACGTGGCGGAAACTGCGAAGTCACGGTTGCCGGCGAGACAATCGATCACAACGGCGTGAAGGTTCTGGGACCGCAGAATCTGCCGTCGGACATTCCGGTTCACGCCAGCGAAATGCTCAGCCGCAACGTTCTGACCTACTTGCAGAACCTCATTCAGGATGGGCAGCTCAATATCGATCTGCAGGACGAAGTGATTAGTGAAACACTCCTTACGCGAGATGGACAAATCGAAAACAATCGGGTTCGGGAACTGCTGGATCTGCCCCCACTCGAACCTGCCGAACAGATGGAACCATCGTCAGCCGAACAAGGTCAGTAGTTCGCTTCAGAGCATTGGAACAAGCCATCATGACAAACAACTGGATTCTGTTTACCGGAACGCTGGCGGACGCACTCCCGGCTGAAGCTCCGCCAGTTGAAACTGCCAGCTCCAGCCATTTCATGTTGCTGGTAACGGTCTTCGCGCTGGCCGTGTTTGTCGGTGTTGAAATCATCACGAAGATTCCACCGACGTTGCACACGCCTTTGATGTCGGGCTCGAATGCGATCTCCGGAATCACCCTGGTGGGTGCGATCCTGGCTGCAGGCTCAGACATCAGCACCGCCTCGTCAGTCCTCGGTTTTCTGGCAGTTGTTCTGGCAACGATGAATGTCGTTGGAGGATTCATGGTGACGAATCGCATGCTGGGCATGTTCAAGACAAAGAAGTAACAGCAACGAGTCTGCACACCGGGCATCAACAGGAAACATCGTGCCGTGAACATTGACCGAAGTGTTTTGATTGACCTGTGCTATCTGGTCGCCGCTGTCCTGTTCATCGTGGGACTGAAGGGACTGACGAGGCCACGTACGGCTGTTCGAGGCAACCAGTTGGGGGCACTGGCGATGCTGATTGCAGTCGTCGCCACCATGCTGCATCAGGATGTCATTAGTCTGTCGGCGATAATGGTCGGCATTGTGATTGGGTCTGCCGTCGGAATTGTGCTGGCAGCTCGCATTGCCATGACAGCGATGCCGCAGCTGGTTGCTCTGTTCAATGGACTCGGTGGAGCAGCCTCCGTATTGGTCGCAGGAGGATATCTTGCTGGAGCCCCTTCACTCAACAACGCCAGCGTACTGGCCGCGACGGCTGCATCGGGCCTGATCGGCGCCGTCACGTTGTCGGGAAGTCTGGTAGCTTTTGGTAAACTCCAGGAACTCGATTTCGTCAACGACATTTCATTCAGTGGCCAGAAGGCGATTAATCTGGGCCTCGCGTTGACGTCCGTCCTGCTGGGGTACCTGCTGGTCGCCCAACCAGCGAATGCTCAATTGTGGTACTGGGGAATGTCGTTCGTCGCGCTGGCGCTGGGAGTTCTGTTGGTGATTTCCATCGGTGGAGCAGACATGCCCGTCGTCATTGCATTGTTGAATTCGTATTCCGGTCTGGCCGCTTCCGCAACCGGTTTTGTTCTGAACAACAATCTGCTCATCATTGCCGGTTCGCTCGTCGGTGCGTCCGGGCTGATTCTCACGCGTATCATGTGTGAAGCGATGAACCGTTCGTTGTGGGCAGTGCTGTTTGGCACACTTCAGGGCGGCAGTAGTTCCATGTCGGACGACGAAGCCTACGCAAACGTCCGTTCCACGTCGGCGGATGAAGTTGCAATGATGCTGGAAATCGCTCAGCGAGTTCTCATTGTCCCAGGCTACGGGATGGCGGTCGCTCAGGCTCAGCACGCTGTGCGCGACCTGACCAACCTGTTGCTGGCACGCGATGTCGATGTGATATTTGGCATCCATCCGGTGGCGGGACGCATGCCGGGACACATGAATGTCCTGCTGGCGGAAGCGGACATTGCCTACGAACGTTTGCTGGAAATGGACGACACCAATTCGATGATGGACCAGGTCGATGTCGCGATCGTTCTGGGAGCAAACGACGTGGTCAACCCGCTGGCAAGAACCGACCCAAACAGTCCAATCGCCGGAATGCCGATCATCGACGTGGACAAAGCCCGCACGGTTGTCGTCATCAAACGCAGTCTCAGTCCAGGATTTGCAGGAATCGCCAACCCGCTCTTTGGTGCAGACAACACGCTCATGCTGTTCGGCGACGGGAAAGCAGCGGTCGTGGACATCGGCAAGGCACTGCAGGAAGGCTGATCTCGCTGTCCGTCGAAAAATGCGAGTCTGCCGTCGAACAGGACGGGGCAGGATTCGCTTCGCAGTTGCATTGTGGATATCATCGGCACCTGACTTTGTTGCTGCTTCTTTGTGTGGAGTGTCGTGCGATGCGATTCCTGTTGCCTGCCATCCTGCTGTGCGCCTGTCCATATCTGATCGCCAATGATCGATCTGACGACGATACGCGGGAAGAACCGGTCCTCTGCCAGGGGAACTATCAAACGGAAGCCGAAGCAGTTCTTCAGTTGAAACGAATGGCTTCAACCTATTCGAATCTGGAAGAATGGCAGGACCGTGCTTCTCGCATTCGCCAGCAGATTCTGACCGGAGCCAGGCTGAATCCTCTCCCGGAACGCACTCCGCTCCGTTCCGTGATTCATCGCAAGCGAACATACGACGGCTACACCGTCGAATCGGCTGCGTTTGAATCTCGCCCTGGGTTCTTTGTCTACGGAAATCTGTATCGTCCCCGCGGTCAAACCGGAAGACACCCGGGAATCCTGTGTCCGCATGGTCACGCTCAGGGACCGGAAGGCGGACGACTTCGACCGGACCAGCAAAACCGATGTGCAACGCTGGCACGCATGGGAGCGGTTGTCTTTTCATACGACATGATTGGATTTGGCGATTCGGAATTCCTTGGCTGGAATCACAAACATCCCCAGGCACTGACACTGCAAACATGGAGCAGCATTCGCGCGTTGGATTTCCTGCAGTCGCTGCCTGATGTGGATTCAGATGTCATCGGAGTCACTGGTTGCTCCGGCGGAGGAACTCAAACGTTCCTGCTGACGGCACTGGACCAACGCGTCAAAGTGGCGGTACCGGTGGTGATGGTTTCCGCTCACTTCTTTGGAGGCTGCCATTGCGAAAGTGGAATGCCAATTCACAAGACTCGCAATCTGGAAACGAACAACGCCGAAATCGCGGCCCTTGCGGCACCTCGGCCACTGCTTCTGGTTTCGGTTGGAGGCGACTGGACGAAGAACAATCCGGAAGTTGAATACCCTTACATCCGCAACGTCTACGAGCTGTATGACCGAACATCAGAGGTCGATAACGTTCATTTTGCGGATGAAGGCCACGGCTACCAGATGTCCAAACGACAGGCCATGTATCCGTTCATGGTGAAGCATATGGGACTGGATCCCTCAGGCGTCCTCGATCCGGATACAGGCACATTCGACGAATCCAAAACAACGATCGAACGCCCGGACCAGATGCGAGTCTTTGACGAGCAACACCCTCTCCCGGATCACGCTTTGAAACCCGGTTCCAGTGTTCCATTCTAAACCGCACTTCCAATTGAATCGGTTGAGAGGCTCAGCTGTGACGACTCGGCTTTCAACGTTTCTGCTCCTGCTGACGTTCAGTGTCTGCACAGCGACCGATGATCGCCCCAATGTTGTTCTGTTCATTGCTGACGACGTCAGCTGGAACGACTTCGGTTGTTACGGGAACAAGGCTGCTCGCACGCCGAACATTGACAAGCTGGCGAACAACGGAATTCGGTTCGACCACGCATATCTGACCGCCAGCAGTTGCAGTCCAAGTCGGTCCAGCATCATCACGGGTCGTTACCCACACAACAATGGCAAGGCGTCGGAACTGCATCAGCCAATCAGTGGACATCTTCCCTGGTTCCCGGAGCTGTTGAGGGATGCCGGCTACTACACAGCTTTATCCGGCAAACATCATATGAAGAGTACGGCACCAAAGAAGGGACCAGCGGCGCGACCGCGAGCGTTCGACCACACCGACCGAGGGCGATCCGAAGCGAATTCCGGAGGACACGCAAACTGGGTGAGCGTCACACAGAATCGACCTCGCGACAAGCCATTCTTCTTCTGGTTTGCTGCATTTGACGCCCATCGCGACTGGGATGCTGACAATCAGTGGGACAAACGCGAATACGGCCCGATGCACCAGCCAAAGGATGTCGTCGTCCCTCCGTTTCTGCGTGACGATGAGGTCACTCGAAACGACATCGCGTCCTACTACAATGAAGTCACGCGTTTCGACCATTTCATTGGTCGTGTGGTCGACGAACTGGAGAAACAGGAAGAACTCGACAACACGCTCATTCTGGTGATGGCTGACAACGGTCGCCCGTTTCCAAGAGCGAAAACGCGCCTGCACGATTCCGGCATGCGAACCGCTCTGGTCGCTCACTGGCCAAACGGAATTGCGAAGAAAGGACCGGCGACCGCGCTGGTAAGCGCGGTTGATCTGGCGCCAACCGTTCTGCAGATGGCCGGTTGCAGCATTCCGGAAACCGTGCAGGGTGTTTCAATCCTGCCCGTTCTGAACGGGAGCGAAGACTCTGTTCGAGACTATGCGTTTTCAGAACACAACTGGCATGACTACGAAGCTCACGGTCGCAGTGTTCGTCATGGCGACTTTCTGCTCGTACGCAATTTTCGACCTCAGTTGCCATGGCAGGGACCGGCTGATTCCGTGAGATCACCTTCGCACCAAAGCCTGCTGTCTGGCAGAGATGCCGGAGAACTCAACGCCGCGCAGCAGGACGTGTTTCTTGCCCCTCGTCCCCAGGTCGAATTGTACAACATGGCAACGGACCCGTGGCAGCTGACGAATCTGACCGACAATACAGATTACAGCGTTGTACGTAAGGAACTCGTAACCGTCCTCGAACGATGGATGGATGAAACAGGGGACAGCGTGCCTGCCAGTCTCCGCCGAGACCGATTCGACCGGGATAAAGGAACTCGTCTGCCGGAACCGGACTTCGTGACAGCCGACATCATCACCGCTGGCGAAGACCGCAATGCAGATCGCATCAACAATCCCGGACCACGGTAGTTCTCGATCAGTCCGCTGCCACTCGTTCAGCAGACATCACCGTTTGCAGTCACACTCAGGAAGAACCAACACACATGGAACTCAAGGACAAAGTCATCGTCGTTACCGGCGGCGGACGAGGTATCGGACGCGGGTTGTGCAAACGTTTCGCTCAGGAATCTCCCCGAGGCATCGTTGTCGCTGATATCGACGAAGTGGAAGCTCAGGAAACTGCCGAAATGGTTGAGGGCACCGCTGTCGTCTGTGATGTGAGTCGGGAAGATTCCATCCAGGAAGTGGTTGCCCGTACGGAAGAAACTTACGGACCGATCGATCTGTTTTGCGCGAATGCCGGGATTGCATTCAGTGGAGGAGAAGAGCTGCCGGATGACAGATGGGAGGAGATGATGAACATCAACTTTATGTCACACGTCTGGTCAGCGCGAGCCGTCCTTCCGGGAATGCTCGAACGTGGGAGCGGGTGCCTCCTGCACACCGCTTCCGCCGCTGGGCTGCTGATGGAATTTTCATCCGCCCCTTACCAGGTGTCAAAGCATGCCGCCGTGGCGTTCGCTGAATGGCTGGCGGCCAAATACACTCCGCTAGGAATTCAGGTCGCCTGTTTGTGTCCTCAGGGAGTCCAGACACGGATGATTGATGGAACTCATCCAATGAGCCAGCATCTTCAGCAGACGTCGGTGACAGTCGAACATGTGGCCGAGACGACGATGCAGTGTCTGAAAGACAAACAATTCCTGATTCTGCCTCATCCTGAAGTCCGCCGATATCTGCAGAACCGCGCGAACGATCATGAGCGTTGGTTGAACGGCATGACGAAACTCCGATCGAAGGTTCTGGGTGACTCCGACGTGTAGCGTCTTATCCCATTCACCCTGGCAGGCCAATATCGGATCGCGACAAGCGGCAAAGAGGACTGCCGATTTCAAACTGTCGGCACGCATTCGGGCGTTGATCGTAGTACCGGCATTGGCGCGTCGCGGCGTCGAACCAGACACACGGCAGGACGTCAAAGCACTCATCGGCGGCGATGCGATCCGCAATCAGCTTTGTCTGTTCCGCAGACAGATCGTATGCCGCTTCCTCCCCAGGCTCAAAGGGTGGTACAGGAGTCTGCATACAGCACGCACCACAATCGGCACAGGAATCGATTATGATGAGTGGGATTCGGCTTTGACGATGTGAATCGTTGTCATTCGGTTGCATAGCAAGCCGGCAGATTGAAGTATTTGATGATGAGCAAGACAGAGACACAAGAGCGTCCCCCGTCTTCATCCGAAGCGGTGAAGCAGTATGATCCGCTACGCGAAGAACTTAAAGCGGAAAACATCACTCTTCGCATCCGCTGGCTTGGTCTGCTGGTGGGCTACTTTATTGTGAACGCAGCCGACCATATCAATGACATTCCTGCCCGCAGCCCCGCTGCGCTCAATGCAATCCTCACTCTGGGTGCCCTGTTTGCTGTGGTCGATACGTGGTGGAGTGCCCGAGGTCGGGTGTTCCTTGCGGAGTTCCGACTCGCCATCTCACTCATGGAAGCCCTGTTTGTCGGTCTGCTGTGTTTCTTTGATGAAGGTGTTCACAGCGCCTTTCGTTTCTACTACCTGCTGTCTTTGATGGTATGTGCGATCCGGCATCCTCCATCTCTGACGTGGTCAACGTTCGCAATGCACGCGCTCAGCTACACGGTGCTGGGGATCACGGCAACACAGACCGCAAATATGGATCGTGACACGGCCGTCACACTGGTCACCACAGTCACTTTTCTTGGCTGGGCCACCTGGGCCATGAACGCACTGACAGGACTATTGAAGTCGGCAGGAGGTCGATTGGAAACACTCAACGCCGAACTGCGTGAGAATCAGGCAACACTGGAATCACGAATCGCAGAGCGCACTCGCGCGCTGCACGAATCACAGGCGCGTCTTGTGCAGCAGGAAAAGCAGGCTGCATTCGGACTGCTGGCCGCCGGGATTGCACACGAAGTTGGAAACCCATTGGCATCGATCAGCTCGATTGTTCAGATGCTCAACCGACGCAGCCAGGACGACTACACCGCCGGACGACTGCACATGGTGGACGCACAGCTGAGACGTATTCAGAAGATCCTGAGGGAACTCGTCGGGTTCAGCAGACCGGCGGCTCAGGGTGTCACTGCCGTCGATGTTCATGCAGCCATCAGCGAAGCACTCAACATTGCAAAGTATTACAAACGCTGGAAAGGCAAAATGGTTGAGACGGAGTTCAGCCCAGGCATGCCCGTCATTCGAACGGTTTACGATCAACTGGTGCAACTGGTATTGAATCTTATCATGAACGCACTGGATGCGACGGAGGAAGGCGCTCGAATCACGGTTTCTACCGACGTTCTTGCCAACGCTGAACAGGTGGCCATTACGATTGCCGACGAAGGCCACGGGATACCGCCTGAAGTCCAGGACCAGATCTTCACGGCCTACTTTACGACCAAGAGCACCGGAACCGGTCTGGGCTTGTTTGTCTGCCGCCAGCTTGTCGAAACAGAACTTGGCGGCCGGATTGAACTCGTACGATCTGATTCATCCGGCACCGTCTTTCGAATTCTGCTACCGTCCACAGAAGAATGACAACTGCCAGAATGAATGCCGATGGTTCCGGTTGGAGCTCTGAGTTCCCATGCGAATCCGAATCTTCATAAATCCGTCACTGTTGCTGGTCGCCAGCTGCCTGGCAACAGGATGTTCGGAACGTGACAGCAGTCGTACAGATCCGGTGATCGGGCCGGCAATCCCTGTTGCTGATTCGGAAACAACGTCGAACCCACCGAGCCTCTCGACAGCAGAACGAGCAACATCATCACCAGAAGTTGAAGAGGGCGGCGCGGTCGTTCAGTACCGAACACCGCAACCGGATCCCCAGCTTAACTCTAAACGACTTGCCGACGCTGGTATTCATGTCCTTGAATCAGAACGGCTGATTCTACTCACCGACCGCGACCCGGAATCGGTCCGGGAAATCCCCGTTCTGGCAGATGCACTCTACCGCGTTCTGGAACAACAGTGCGGCGTCCTTCGTCCCGAGCCGTCCGGGACGAAATTTCGCGCCATTGGATGCCTGATGAGTGAAATGGAACGATTTCAGGCAGCAGGACTCGTTCCGAATGCTGTTCTGGATATGCGGCACGGTGAACAAACCGGTTATCGCTTCTGGGCGCGAGACCAGCAAACCAACTACTACCGCCGACACCTGGTCCTGCATGAATTCGTCCATGCCTACATGACCACTGATACCGTTCAGGGCGACGTCCCCAGCCGTTGGTTCTTGGAAGGGGCCGCTGAGTTCTTCGCCACCCATTCAGCGTCAACCGAATCTCCTGAATTCGGAGTCATCCCGACGTCCTTCGAAGGCTTTGAAGACTGGGGCCGCATTTCAACCATCCGGCGTCGACGTCATGATCGTCCTTCAGAAGAGATCAACTTTCAGGAACTTCCATCACTGAATGACGTGTTCAACGAAGAGACGGGGCAGGGCGGTGAAGAAGGAAACTACTCCTGGTGGTGGGCCATCGCGTGGATGTTGAGTGAACATCCGGAGTACTCCGCAAGCTGGAACCGGCTTTGCCAATGTCGTGGGACGGCTGAGTTCGAACACGAGATGTCAGAGATCATGACCACTCACGGGACACGACTGCGAACAGACTGGCTGCTGTTTGTGGAGTCACTGAGTGAGACCTTTGACAAAGCGCGATCCTTTCCGGTTCATCATCCGGTTGCTACCAGCAGCCAAACTGAAATCTCACTTTCAGCTGAAAGAGGCTGGCAGGATACAGGATGGGAAATGATGCCCGGAGAATCCGTTTCGCTGACATGCTCCGGCCAGTGCGTGCTCAACGAAACGACCGGTCCCTGGATTGCCGAACCTAATGGGATCACTCTGGAATACAACCAGGGATGTCCGATCGGAGAGGTCGTTGCGGTGCTGGTCACCAGTGAAGGCAAGAAAGTCTCACGACGAATCAAAGTCGGTCTGAATGCCCAGATCACGGCAACTCAGCCCAGCCGATTGTGGCTGCAGATCAATGACGATGCGGGAAGCCGTTCGAACAACTCCGGTAAGTACATTGTCCGTATTCAGTCGGTGATAACGCAGCAGAGTGACAGGAAATGAATCCGTACTCGCTCATCGACGTTTCATGACAAACGCCAGCAGGTCTCGGATTTGGTCGTCACTGAGCGAACTCAGAAGTCCGTCCGGCATGAGTGATTTTGTGGTACGTACGCGTTCTGCAACGTCGGTCAATGCGATGACGACCTGATCTTTGTCGGTTTGCACCGTCAACGTACTTGGCGTTTCTGCAACAATCACGCCCGAGACGACTCGGCCTGATTTCAGTTCAATCACTGAGACTGTGAACTGCTTTGGCACGACCGAACTCGGATCGAGAATGTTCTCCAGCAGATAATCCAGGTTGCCTCGATTGGCTCCCGTCAAGTCCGGGCCGATCGATCCACCGTCTCCATACAGCTTATGACAAGCCGCACACGTCTTTTTAAACAGGGCCGCTCCTGATTCCAGATTTGCTCTGGCGAGGACATCCGGTGTCAGAGTCTCTCGCAAGGTTGCCGCTGCGGCGGCTTTGGCTTCTGACGATTCGTTGATGGTCCCCCAGTGTCTTTGCACAATAGCGGTGATTTCCGGATCATCGAAAGCAAGAAGCTGACGAACGTGAACCGCCGTCAGATGTTCTGCGTCGACTCGACCATCAGCAATCGCCTTTGCGAATGCCAGTCCATACGACTTGCGACTGCACAAGGTATCGATGGCCGCTTCCCTGCTGCCGTGCCGCAAATTTTTCCAGCGTTTTAGCAACTCCTTTGGGACACGCGGATCGTCATAGCTGGCAAGTGACTTTGCAACGTCCACATAGACAGCCCGATCACTCATCAAATCCAGAAGAACGCCGATCGATTCGCGTTTCCCGGCAGCCGCCACCGCGGCAATCGCTCGACTGCGCACGGCATGGTCGCCTGTTCTGTCTCGGATCAGTTGATGCAGGCTTTCCAGTGACTCTGCATTTCCAAACTTCGCCCCCAACTGATCTGCCAGCTCATCGATACGCGGATCGTTGAACTTTGCCAGTTCCTCGCGAGTCTCATCCCAGTCGTCAGGTTCAGCCATTCGACGCCCGCGAATAGCTTTCAGGACCGCACTCAGTCGTTCGCGCAAACGTTGCGATTCCGACTTGTCCTGTGCCGCCATACTCGACAACATCCGCCCCGTCGATTCAGAATCATCCAGGTCACACCGTTCGAACCGATAACGGTATGCAAAAGCACTGAGTTCCGAGGCCTCAGCCAGATCGCACATCCACGCGGTGAATTCACTGCCGACTGCACTGTACCAGGTCATTAATCGGAGAGTCTTGTCTGACTTGAGCAGTTGTGCCGTGCGAGTATTGAAGACCAAGTCCATGCAGATGCCCCCAAGCGTTGAGATCTTCCACTGCGGCGCCACAAGGGCACCGTCTCGAGACAAACTGGCTGTCAGTCGCTGACAGGCTGACGCAAATGCCAGCGCTACGACCGGTGAGTCATTGGTCCGTAAGACACCAAGTAGGTCCTTCTCAAGTTCCATCAGCAATTCGTCGTTGCTCAGAATCGCGTGTACCGCAGCGGCTTGTACAGATTCATACCTTGACCACAGGAATGATCGCGCCACATCAGAAGTGAGGGCATCGCTCCACTGCAGAACGCGAAGTGTTTCAAGTGATTCCTGTTCCGACAGCTCCAGGTGGGACCACATCGTTTGAAAGTCTGAACTCGGCAGTTCGCGGTCCATGAGTCCCAGTTCACGCCAAAAATCGTCTCCGGTCGTATTGAGTTCAGGTTTTTCCGACCTGCAGACAGAAATCATTTCGAAGAACCGACGACGATCTCGCCGCCGTTCAAAAAAGCTATCATTCTCAATACGTATGTAACTCGGAAGAAGGTCATTCGGATCTGAGGTGAGATCCACATCAGTGATTTCCTCATCGAGTTCCACATCTCCATAGCTGATCCGATAAATCCGCCCGCTCGTCCGGTGCACGCCATCGCGGTCGTGGCATTCTCCGTTGTCGGACCAGTCGCTGAGATACACGCAGCCACGCGGGCCGCAGCGCAGTTCGATTCCTCGAAACCACGGTGTATTCACCTTCAGAAAATTGGGTTCGTGTTTCGCGACATACGTGCTGCCTTTGCGGTCCAGACGATCGACGTTCACACAGCGTCCGTGCGTGTTACATATGAATGCCTTGCCGCGATATTTCTCCGGAAAGTTGTCTCCCTGATAGATCAACAGACCGCAGTGACTGTGGCCTCCTCCCAGGTCGTCCGCCTTTCCGTCACGACTTTCGTGCCAGTTGCCGGTGGTATCCCAGTGATAGTGGTCACTGCAGGGTTCCATCAGTTCATACAGATACGGATTGAAGTCCTGGCCAAACATCCGCTGGTAGTGTGCTCCCGGAATCACATGCCACAAGTGCCCAATCACGTTGTTGGACATGAACATGTCGCCGACTTCGTTGTAGTCCAGCCCCCACGGATTGGTTGTTCCGTGGCAAACGATCTCAAAGACGTGCTTGGTCGGATGAAATCGCCAGATGCCACAGTTCATCGGCTGGCGTTCTTCCTGCGGAGTATCAGGTGTCCCTGGCAACGATGAATCTGTAATTCCGTGCCGACCGTACAACCAGCCATCCGACCCCCACAGTAGACCGTTCACAAAGTTGTGTCCCGCCGTCTTTGTCCAGCCATTCAGCATCACCACCGGCTCACTATCGGGGACGTCGTCGCCGTTCTCGTCCGGGATGAAGGACAACCTGCCATCGTTGAGGATCCACAAGCCGCCGAATCCCCACGTCAGCCCGGTGAGCATATTGCCGTTATCCCAGAAGACCTTGCGGATATCGTGTTGTCCGTCGCCGTCCTTGTCTTCCAGAATGATGACTCGATCGCGATGAGCCGAATCCTGATTCCCCAGGCGGTTGTACGTGTAGTTCTCAGCGACCCAGATGCGACCGTAGTCATCAAATTCGAACGCAATCGGCTGTTGCACATCCGGTTCTCCGGCAAACAACGTCACCTTGAACCCCGGCGGCAGTTCAAAAAGCTTCAGCATCTCCTGAGGTGAAGGAGGATGCTCACCGGATGCCTGAGTGTTCACCGGTTCGGGAAAGTCATCGGCCTGCACCAACAAGGTTTCAAACGCAATCAATCCCACAACCAGAAGAACAAATTGCAGTGCATTCATGTTCAGCATTCGTAGTTTTCTCGGACCAGAAATGACCTGGTGGCCTGCGGCCCTGTAGGGTGTGTCAAGCAGGCCGTTTCACATTCACCAGGCAGCACCGCAACAATCAGTGAACCGTCTACGTCACAAGATCACGCGACGATCCGACCTGAGCAGACGCACCAATGTCGGAGATCCTCACTACTCGCAACACCCCACACGACAGGCGACTGTCACGATGCACATGCCCACGACCTAAAACAGTGGACCATGGCCGGCAGCTCGACGCCAGCCGGAAAGTTGTGCGAGGTGAAACGCCAGATGAGATGTCAGCAAATGAGCCACAAGGTCGCCGGCCGTCTGAATGGGCGTGCCTTCCAGAAGTGGTACTGCATGAGGCCCCGCCAGTGATGCCTCATCCGCTTCGCGAGCCATTTGAGCAAACGCTGGATAGCCTTCGGTGATGACGGTCGAGAATTCCTCTTTGGAATAGTCTCCCGTATCTTCGATCTGATCCGACGAACCTGGACCAAACGCCTTCAACCACTCGGGGTGCGTGATGGTTCCACCACAGTACTTCTGGCCAAGCTCCGCACAAATCGCCAGGTGCCCCAGCACCCAAACAGGAGGATGTCCGTTCCCAGGTGCCGGTTCATAGATCCGATCCGCCGGGATATCGGCAATCAGCATCTTGAAGCTCTCGACGAGCAAACTGTTGAGCGTACTTTCGCGTTCAAACATCACATGGTCTCCACAAAGAGTGTCATTCTCCTGCCGATTGGACAGTACCAATCTACAGAACACTTCATCACAGGACCATCGAGTTGCCCCACTCGGCCACGCTACGAAACGCTGGCCACCTGCAGTTCCAACGCTTCCAGAATCGCGTCGACGTCGTTATCGACCTGCACCGGTGGATTCGCATGAGGCGTCTCGGTAACGCCGTTTGGTGTCAGTTTCTTCGCTCGCAGCGACTCGTCGGTGGAATGATAAGCCACCGTTAAGTCGGGATCTTTCAGTTGGTGTCCGGTGAGTACGCAAGCGACACGGTCTTCTGATCCGATCAGCCCTTCTTCCCGCAGGCGTCGGACTCCGGCGATGGTTGCACCGCTGGCTGGTTCACAACCGAAGCCGGCTGCAGCAATCATGGCACGGGCATCGACGATTTCCTGATCCGCCACGCTGCGGACGACACCGTCGCAGACAGAAATCGCACGGAGCGCCTTCTCCAGATTTACTGGGCGATTGATCTCGATCGCTGACGCCAGCGTGTTAGCTCGCTCGTTGTGCTCGTCCATCAGATCGTAGTAATCTCCGACTGTCGCCTTATCCGGGTCCCCGGAATTCCACGCCAGGCCCTTTTCGTTCACAAGCTGTTCCAGTGTGTGTGCTCCAGACGCATTGATAATCGCCAACCGTGGCACTCGATCAATCAATCCAAGATGTTTGAGTTCGGCAAACGCCTTACCAAACGCACTGCAGTTCCCAAGGTTACCGCCAGGAACCACAATCCAGTCCGGAACTTCCCAGCCAAGTCCTTCCAGAACTCGGAGCATGATCGTCTTCTGACCTTCCAGTCGAAACGGGTTCACGCTGTTGCACAGATAGATGGGATGCTGCTCACAGATTTCCCGAACTCGAGCCAGGGCGTCGTCGAAGTCGCCTCGTATCTGCAGAGTTCGGGCGCCGTAGTCGAGCGCCTGCGACAGCTTGCCGTAGGCGATCTTTCCACTTCCCACGAACACCACGCACTGGAACAGACCTGAGACACCGGCATAGATCGCCAGCGATGCACTCGTATTCCCGGTCGAAGCGCAGGCTGTCATTTTGGCTCCCACCATGTGAGCATGAGTCGAAGCGGCCGTCATTCCGTTGTCTTTGAAGCTCCCGGAAGGATTGAGCCCCTCATACTGGAGGAACAGCCGCCCGGGATTCATACCAAGCTGTTGAGCCAGACGATCGTTCTGCTGCAGAATCGTCTGACCTTCGCCGATGGTGACGATCTTCTCAGCCGGCGCGAACGGCAGCAATTCGCGGAATCTCCAGACCCCGCTGAAGTCCAGTGGCTGCCGGCGATTGCTCCAGCGGGCCTCAAATTCCTTGAGAGAGCCGGGAACGGCGACCTGGTCCCAATCGTAGCGAATATCAAGCAAACTGCCGCAATCCGGACAACCGGTGAGGATCTGACCAAGGTCAAACGTGCTTCCACAGTGAGGATTCAGGCAGGCCTGATGAGCGTGAGACATCATGGAATTCCAGAGATTTCGCGGGGCGAACGGCAGCTGAGGACAAGGAATCAGTCAAATTTTGAGATCCGGGAATGGCCGTTATACGTCGTTTGGGATCCTGGATCACCACAGATTCGAAGGGAAATCGGACGTGAAGTGAACTGTTGCCACTCCAACGGCAGGGAATCGGCCACTGCCGCTCGATTGACCAGGGGAAGCCTTGAAACAACCGGTTAAACTTGTCATCCTTCCCCGCTTCGCTGCTGGTATCCAGGCTCGTGTGCCGTCATCAGCCAGCCAAACCCATGCAGAATTCGGGACACCTACCGACCTGCAAATGTTCAGGCAGCACTCACCCCGCCCATAATACGGGCGTCCAGATGCAAGAGTTACGGAAATGAAGATCCGCAAAGGCGATACTGTCGAAGTGATCACCGGAAGCAGCAAGGGAACCCGAGGAGCTGTCCTTTCTGTTGATCCCTCTGCCAACAAGGTCACGGTTGAAGGCGTGAATCGAGTCTACAAGCACGTTCGACGCGGTCACCCAAAGAGCCCTCAGGGTGGTCGTCTGCATGTGGAGCTGCCGATTGATGCTTCCAACGTTCAGCTGATCTGTCCGGAAACCAACAAGCCAACGCGAGTCGGTGTGCGAACTGCAGACGACGGCAGCAAAGAGCTGTTTGCTCGTCGGTCGGGAGTCACCCTGCGACAGCTGGCTCCAGCTCGCAAGTAGACTGGCCTGCAGAATTCAAATGCGAAGCGATCGACTTTATGCAGTCGATCGCTTTTTCGTGCGCGAAACGCCATTCGGCGGACAGGAATCGGTTCCGGATCCACGCCCGAACGATCCGCCAATTCGTCAGTACACTCTGGCCGATGGGTAGTACTTCGACATGATCCGCTTGCGCAGGAAATACAGCACGATCAGATTCACCAGCTTGATCGCGATCAGCCACGACGATTGTTCCAGCGATTCCTGAAAATCGGTGAGCCCAAACGTGAGGAACGCTGCGGCATAGACGACTTCCTGTCGAGACTGACGGTGATTCCGGAATCGCCACAGAATCAGTCCGGCAACAACCAGCCACACGCATCCTTCGAGCAGGTTGAACCAGTGGTAGAGATGCGTGAACCAGTCACCGAACGCTCCATCATACCGCCACCAGACGTTAGCGAAGAAAGCCTCAAACATAAACGATGAGAACACCTTCCCAACGAATGTCACAGTAGACGTAGAGCCTGAACGAATACGGCGATCGGCACTATCGGTTGAAGACGTCAAACAGCTCCACAACAACATCCACGAGTTCTGTGGTGCCATTGGATGCTATAACGTCAAACGTGATCGTCGGATCCGTTTCGAAATCCAAATTACTGTTGTCAGCAACTGTGAGTTCACCAGTGCGTCGATCCAGGGCAAACGGCTGACTGATCGATTGAATGGCATTCTGGACATCGGCGTTCGTTGGCGTGCCTGTCGTTTGCTGGCCATTGAGGAACCAGGTCGGCGTTGCCGTCACGCCCAGGACGCCGGCGTCCGTGACGTCACGATTGATTCGATCTGCAAGTGCATTATCGGCCATGTCGTTGCTGAACTGCGCCGCATCCAGTCCAAGGGTATGAGTCGCGATGTCTTCGAATACGGCCTGAGCCTGTTCCGATGTCGCGGCATTACTGAATTCTGACTGACGTGCAAACAGCTGATCTACCATTTCGTCAAACATTCCCTGACGCCCGGCAGCCTCTGCTGCCAAAGCCGCCTCGAACGAGTGCTGGAAACCAGCGCCCATTGAGTCATCAAGCGGAAGATGGCGACGTACCACGACCACGTCTTGTGGATTGTCCAGCAGAAGTTGTTTGATGTCCGAATGTGCGGCCGCACACAAAGGACATTGCAGAGACAGATACTCAAGAATCACCACGGGAGCCGCCGCATTGCCTTCAAGGTGATCATCTCCATTGAGCGTCAGTTCACTGGCCAGTGTCGGATCGTCAAACTGATAAATGACCGGACTGGTCATTTGCATCAAGGGCATTACAGTCCCAACGACGTCTCCCACATCGGCGATTTCCGACAATCGAAATGTATTTTCGCGACCCGGTGGCTCCAGAATCTGTGAGACGCTGTTCATCCGGATGTAATTATCCGCAGTTGGCAGCGTTCCCTGTGTGTAGTTGACGAGTGGTGCCTGTTGAAGCGCAGAAGCTCCTGTACCACCGACCAGTGAGCGGACATCAAATACAGGGGTGTTGTTAATCTCATCCACAACCATCATCCCTGTCCCGATGACGCGTCCAAAGACTGTGTGAGGCACATTGTCCAGGTTGTTGAATGGACTGGTCGCATCATTGTCAATCGTATTGACCAACCACTGCCCCGAAAAACTATTGATGTCCGATGTCTGGGCCGTGGACAAGGTTCCTCGAAGGTTCGAGTTTGCCGGGTTTGCCAGATTGAATTCATTTGGAGGCGAGGCGAATCCGGGCACACGATCTACATCCGAACTGCCATCAGTTTCAAAGCCACCACCCTGCACGATGAATCCATCGACATTGCGATGAATGATTGAATCCGTATGCCGTTCCAGGTCGTCCAGGAAGGCTCCGACTGTCGCGGGTGCGTCGTCATCCAGTAACTCCACATCCCAGCTGCCAAGACTGATGTCAAATCGGACGATAGTCCCTGTCGCGAAGTGCACATCAACCGTCTCCATCAAAGGAGTATCTACGCCATTCGTCGCTTGAATGCGGACGGTATTTGCTCCGTTATTGGTGTCGTTGTGTGTGAGCGCGACCAAAAGGCTGGCGTTGCCGGACGCATCGGCCGTGGCAGTCCCGTCGTCAAACTGCCCGTCGTTGTCAGTATCGAGGGAGACGACTGCGTTGGGCTGAGTCATCACATCCAGAACGAAGTCTGAATCATTCGTAATGAGCGTGTCGCTGGATTCCACAGTCGTGTTGGAAGACACATCGACTGTCAATGTGAACGGCTGGTCTGAGGGGTTCAGTTCGCGAAAGAACATTGCAACTTCTTCGCTGCGTGTGAGTGCTCCACTCGTGGGATTGTTCAGCTGATCATCTCGTTCTTCATCCGTCACCGTCGTTGATTCTTCACCTCGCGTGCGAGTTACTCGATCGACCGCCGTGAGCGGATCAACCTGCAGCGAATCATCTCCGGACCCGGTGTGAACATTCAGGCCACCAAGTTGGTTGGCACCCTCAATCAGCACGGTGTCCTGGCCTCGGTGAGTCCGAATGGCCACACGGCCAGCCACCTGTGTCGGATCAATGAATGCAAAGTCATCCCCGGCACTCATTCCGGCCCGCAGATTCCCTCCGATATTTGAGTCCATGACGGCAAAGTCATCATCTCCTGTGTCAGAACTCAACCAGACAGCATCACCCACGCCTGTCGTGTCGATCACGACCACATCATCGTGTGATCCGGCTGCGAGCGCAATATCATCACCGATGGTCGAATCAGCAATCCGGATCGTGTCATCATCGGTCGACGTTACAATTCTGACATCGTTGTTTGCAGTGACCCCCTGGAGATTGACTGCATCACTTCCGCGGGAGGTATGAATTCTCAGATTCCGTTCAATAGTGGTATTTTCAAAACCCACGTTGTCATCACCACGATGAGTCAACACGGACGTCCATCCGGAAACCGTGACATCCTCCAGATAGACTGTATCGTTGCCATCCGAGGTTCGGATGCTGAGATTTCGGTCGACAGTCGAATCAATCAGAGTCACACTGTCGTCGCCTCGTCGAGTCGCAATCGAGGCCCAACCTGAAACTGTCACACCGTCCACGCTGACGGTATCATTCCCATCAGACGTCCGAATGCGCAGGTTTCGACTGATTGTGGTATTGCCCAACTCGACGCGGTTATCCCCCTGAAGTTCCCTAAGTTTAGTGGGCGCGGGTTTTGGTTGTATGGAATTCCCTACGGAAAGTGGGCGCTCAGTTAAGTGTGTTATAGTACGCACAAGGAGTGTCTGCGATGTCAGGAAAATCAGGAAAGCGTGAACGTCGTGTTTACGGGGACGAGTTTCGTCG
>Ga0180430_10001373_pt1 | contig 23856 bp, 21 predicted proteins | sample SS_ome_9_FD_132999 | JGI IMG/M metagenome (GOLD analysis project Ga0180430, IMG submission 132999) | Hypersaline lake sediment archaeal communities from the Salton Sea, California, USA - SS_1_S_2 metaG | ecosystem: Environmental > Aquatic > Non-marine Saline and Alkaline > Hypersaline >... | reverse complement strand
CACCAATTACAATGGGGCTGCCTATGCCAACGGTGAAACCACGGCTACCTTTAGCAAAAATTTCACCACCGGCACAACTGACTCTACAGTTAGTTTTAAAGGTGACGATCCGGTAGTTAATATCCCTCCAAACAAACCATCTGATTTATTACCCACTAATGGGGCTACTGACCAGGAATTGTCAGTGACTATCAGTGGTTTGTGTTCAGATAATGATGGAGATACGATGTCGGTTAAGTTCTATAAGTCCGATGGTTCGGAATTAGGAACAGTAACCAATATTGCCAGCGGCAACAGAGCCCAGTTTACCTGGAGCGGTTTGGCTTATAGTACTACTTACCAGTGGTACATGAAAGCCAGCGACCAGGAAGCCACCGGCGCCCAGTCGGAAATCTTTAGTTTTACGACTAAGGATGAGCCGTCTGCAGTTACTCCTCCAAATCCCGGAACAGTACAGGATTTCGTTACATTACCTTATGACATTGAAGGTATAGCTTATAATCCGAATAACGGACATTTCTACTTCGGACAAAGCAATGCCACAATTGTTGAATATGAAATAGTCAATGATAATGCACAATACGTCACCGCAACTACTGGATGGGGCGGAGGTGCAGCTCAACCATCGTGGATTGGAATTTGTTTTAACTCATTCACGAGCCAAGTAGGAGGCTATGATTCATGGGGACGAATAATCGTATATAGCTCTAGTGATTTAAGTTATATAAAAAGAGCCACCGTCTCAGTCGACAGTGGCAAAATTAATGTTGTAGACAATGGTAATTGGATTATTGCTCATGATTTAGTCGCACAGTTAGAACACTATTACAGCAACTTCACAAACAACGAAACTCTTACTCCATATGATACCACAGGTGATGGTTTATTGTCAAGTATTGGATCCTACGCAATCGATCAGTCAAACCGTTTTGTTTGTGCTGACAATACCAGCAACAAATTAAAAATCATCAATAGCAACAACACATTGCATGATGAAATTAGTCACAACTCTACTATAGATCTCGACACTTTTTATCAATATTACTTCGTTACCCACTCCACCCAGGGATACATGAATATCATCGACTCCTCCAACAAATCAATTCTTGTAAACAATGTTACCGGAGTTAGTGCCGCAAAATACCTCCTAATAGTTAATCGCACCTGTTATTTTTCAACCGCGCAAAAAAAAATCCGGTTCTTCGAATTCTAAGCTGCAATTCCATTCTCATATCAAAATCCAAATCCACGCAGATGAAAGACGTGATACCAAATCACGTCTTTTAAAATACTGAAAAATCTATTTTACTTGGTTAAATCTTCTTTGGAGAAAACCCCATAGTCAAATATATCCATCACCGTACCACTCTGCCTATCCAAAGTATACTCTACAGAACGGCTAATATTATTGTAATGCCCAACCACCTCAATCGTCACTTCGTTCGAGGGAATATGAATCATATCAATCAAGCCTGCATTAAAAGTATATATATACAAATAAACACCTTTTTTGTCACCATCAACAAATTCACTCAACAATGGATCTATCTGAGCCGTCACTCTCAATACTTTCATACCGGTATCGTACTTAGCAGGACTAATTGAAAATGTTTTTCTATCAGAACCTATTAAAGCACTATTGTAATACTCACTATAATACTGCCTATCCTGAATCGCAGCCGAAGAATTCGGATCCCCATATTTATCCAAATCATCATACAACACCTCATCACTACCCAACGTCACCACCGGTGACCACAAAAGACGTATTTTATCATTAAAATAATCGTCATAAGTCGGCCTCCACTTCATCAACACATTATAGACATCATCGTCCGGAAAACGGATCTCAACCGTCTCATCTTTCTCTATTTTAATCGGATTACCGGCCGGGTCAGCCGGATCAGCAAAACTTCCCCGCACCGGCTCATATGGATCACGGAAATACATCCGCAACTCATACCACGGCTGGTTGGCCGGATAGGCCGGATCATCCAGCAACTGCCCGTTTTCATCATAAATCTGATCAGTTATATCCTCCGCCCCCTCCCCTATCTCATTATTCAAAGTCACCGCCCGCGTCATGATTACCTGGTCACAAATAGCAGTATCAAGACCAGCCACTACCCGCTCAGCACAAATTTTGGCATTATCTTTGTGCCACAATTCCACATCATGATTAAACCGCCACTCCAAGAGCGCCGCTTCCACACCCGCCTCGGATGCATAAAACGCCTTCAGGGAATCCTCAAACAAAGTAGTCTGCTGAGTATTAGACCGGGCCAAACGCGCCGCGCCGATACCCGTACCGGCCAATCCAGCAATAATAATCAGCGCCAGGATAATCGCCGAACCGGATTGATCCGAAATCAATCTTCGCCAGGCCTTTTCGATAAATTTTATTATTCTTCGATACATTGTTTTTTCCAATTTTCAATTATCAATTTTCAATTTTCAAAATACTGGATTAGCTATTTTATATACCACAGGCTTCCACTTTTTCTCTCACTCGCGAACCGACTTTGGTGGTAAATTCCAACTCATTGGCAAACCGGTCGAATTCGGAGCGTTTTAATTTCATATCAATCTGCACCAACGGATACATGCCGGCCGGCTGATCAATCGCAAAACTAAACGACTCAATATCCGACAAACTGGAAGTAATCCGCTCATCCGGATACCCCGGAGTGCTCTTGAGTAATACACCCTGGTCATCACCTTCAGTCACATACCGCAACTCATGAGTCACAATCGCTCCATCCTCACAAGTCTCATAGGTCAAAATCTCACCTGCCAGATCAATTTCATAATTCCAACCGTTACGCACCTCGCGCGACACCTGCTCGATCGCATAGCGAGCATCCTGTTGCGCCAACCGCGTACCTTCGATAACTAGAGTATTATTTGATATCGTCGAAAACACACCCATAAACAGCATGGTCGCCGTCACAAACACAGTCGTGGCCACGATAATCTCAATCAGAGTGAAACCCTGTTCATTTGTAATCTGTTTTGCTAATTGTTTGAGAAACTTTTTCATATCTTATTTTATTGCCAAAGTTCAAATATCAATTTTCAATTTTCAAATATTTGGTTTTTGATTATTGGTTTTTATGAACTTTGATTAATCATTGATAATTGATCATTGTTAGATAGCCGGCTTCCAGTCAGTTAACAAAGTAATTAGCTCAAAATGTCTTTCCGAACCGGCTTCGTCCCACATAACATCGACAAATATTCGTTTAGTCAGTTCATCGCTAATGGTCACTCCCGGCCGCAGACTGGCGGGCGTGTATGGTCCTGCCTCATCACCCTGCAGCTCCGTCATATCGACATTTTCCACTTCCATGGCAATATGATAAGGCACATTTTCGATCGTACATTTCACCGCATAGCCGTCTTCATCACTATTCTCACAAAAACCTTGCGTACCTTCATAATTTTCCAGCCTATTTATCAAAGCTTCGTCACCAATCAACCAGCGGGTCTCCGGATTTAAATCATCCCAGGCACTATCCCGGGTGCGCCGCACTTCCTCGATAATCTGCTGACCCAGATTATAAGCCACCACTCGACGACTATTGAAAGCCTCCGCTCTAATACTAGTTCGCGATAGCGACAGCGCCGCCGTAGCAGTTAATATCAACATGGTAATTCCAATTATCACCTCAATCAGACCAAATCCGCGTTCTGAGTTTTTATTACTGATTATCATTTCTCGTATCCTTTATCCCGGGCAAATCATCGGTATAATCGCCGACCCTCTCCCGGGTAATATTAAATGAATTGTTGCTTATGTTTATTTGATAAAATAGATCACTGTCACTTTTCATAGCGATATGATAAATCTGAATTGTTCCCGCCACTTCGACAGTTAAATCCTCATCAGCATACATGGCTGGCGCTTTGGTTTTGATATAAATATCGTTTATATTACTATTAACTTCAATCTTATCAGCACTGTCAAAATTGAAAACCCTCTCATTCTCACCATTACTGTCCGTCACTACCATATTATTGGCATCCTCATCATAGCGCCAGTGATAGTATTCAATCTCACCGCTTTCCGGCGAAGCTGCCAGCGACTGAGCAAATCGCAGACTGTCATTCAAATCCAGTGCCGCTTGCTTTTTCACCTGATTGGCTCGATAAGTCGGCAAATAAATAGCGGAAATACCCAGCATCATTGTCATCACCGTAATAGCAATAATCAATTCCACCAAAGTGATACCGGTGTTTTCAGAAATAAATTTTTTAATAAATTGAATCATTTTATTTTTCTGTACGGGTCGCCCATAGCGACTCCCAAACCTTTATAAATAAATATTAATTAACGCATCAATCTGATCGTAATAAAAAAGAACAACATAATAAGCAATAATCAGAAACGGTCCAAAAGCAATCGTCGACTGCCAGCCTTTGCGGCCCATCAATACCAGCGGAATCACATATCCGGCCCCGATAAAGAAGCCTATAAAAATCACGTAGAAAATACCTGGAGAACCAGTTAATAGACCTAAAGCAAAAGCTAGCTTGATATCTCCCACTCCCACTCCCTTACCCAATGTCACTAGCCATAGCGCCATAAAGAAAACAAATCCGGTCACCCCACCAATCACCGCGTTATACCAGCTAGTCGCCGGCAGGGCCAAGATTATCATTTGCAATAAAATTGTTAATAGCAATGCCAGCACAAGTCGGTTCGGCAAAACACCATCCTTCACATCAATCACCAGCAAAGCCACCATAATAAAGGCAATCGCAATAGCAAACAGAAAATATATATTAAAGCCCAACAACACATACAAGAACAGGGTCAATAAACCAAATAACAGCTCAACAAAGGGATATTGCGGACTGATATGAGTTTGACAGTATCGGCACTTTCCCCCCAGCACCACATAACTAAATACCGGAATCAAATCATGTGCCTCCAACACATGACCGCAACTGGGACACATTGATCGTTCCGTCCAGATAGTCTCGAGAATATTCATCCGAAACCGCCAAATAAAGCTGTTCAAGAAACTGCCGACAAACAGACCCAAGATGAAGATTAAAAATTCCATGCTTGTTATTTGATTATTAATTATTGAACCTTGACCGAAAATTGATAATTGAACTTTGAACTTTATTACTGTAATTAACTCCATTCAGAAGCCAAGCCAAAGACTTGGCTTCCTAAAGAATTAATTATCTTGCACGCCACCATTAATGACGTCTTGTTTGCTCTCATCACCAGCCGGATCAAGCAGAATATATTGAATATTCAACTCGTATCCTTCGTTGCTGCCGCTGATAGCAACCGGTTGATAGTGAATACCACAATTTGCCGGAAAATCATCTTGAGTATCAACAGTACAAGGATCGGCCAGAGTAGGAACATCATCAAGTACATCGCCCTCTAAATCAGCCAAAGCATCCGGAAACTGACCATTAATAGCATAGTAAGATTCCAAAGCTGTGCTTAAGTTAGAAGCAGTAGCTTGGATGGTTGAATCTTTAGCACGGGTCTGGGCACCACGAACGATACCAAGAGCCACAACCGCCAAGATACCAATAATGGCAATTACAACCATCAACTCAACCAGGGTGAAACCTTTAGAGCGCTCTAAAAATTTTTTCATTTGTTTCTCCTTTTTCATATTTTCTTTTTGTTTATAAGTTTTAATAATCGACCTTTTATCTTATGTAGAGAAGTTGCGCCGCAACGTCTCAACAATAAAGATTAAATTAATTGCGACACCTGGAACACGGGCAAGAGCACTGCAAACACCAGAATCGCCACCCCGATACCCACGATAATCAGCATCAAGGGCTCAAACATACTGAACACTCCCTTAATCATCGAATCGGTTTCCTGTTCAAAATAATGCGAAAGATTATCCATTGACTTGCCAAGCTGACCAGACTGTTCACCTACCGCCACCATTTGACCAACCACAGACGGAAATAGTTTATTCTGATTCAAAGGATATGAAAACGGTATACCCTTTTCCACGTACTGGGTGGTGTCACGCACCGCTTTCTTGAAAACAGAGTTATCCATTACCCCAGCCGTAATCTCGATGGCATCAAGAATCGGAATACCACCCTCCACCAACATGCCAAAAGTCCGCGAAAACCGCATCATCACCTGCAGCAAAATCAATCTTCCGATCACCGGGATTTTCAAAATATATTTATCTTTCCACTCGATACCATAATCACTTCGAAAGAAACTCGCAATCAAGAAAACCATCAAAATAATACCACCGATCAGAATATACCAGTAATTAATCATAAAATCTGAAGTCCAAATCAGGGCTGTGGTCGTCCAAGGCAAATCTGCCCCAACATCTTCAAATAACGATTTTAATTGGGGAATAACATAAATCATCACCACGATAATCGCTGCCACCATGGCCAACATAATGAATATCGGATATACCAATACTCCGGTCACTTTTGATTGATAGTCTTTTTGTTTTTCAATCTCTTCCGCTACTTCTTTCAAAACCTGATTGAGTTTTCCACTCTCCTCACCCGATCTCATCATATTCACGATAAATCTGGAAAATACATCTGGATGCTTTGAAGCCGCCATTGATAAACTTAAACCACCCTCCAAGTCCATCACCATCAATGCCAAAGTCTCTTTTAGCTTGTCATTTCTGGTTTGATTAACGGATGTTTTTAAAGCCTGTATCAACGGAAAGCCTGATTCTACCATAATCGCCAACTGGCGGGTAAAAATCGCCATATCACCAGTTCCCACCCGATCTAACCATGAAAAAAGATAATCAGTAATACCTCTTTTCTTTTCCAGAAAAACCGGAGTATAACCTTTTTCCTTCAGCATATCGGTTGCTTCTTTCATATCAACGGCATCAATCGATCCCGCAATTTTTTCTCCTGTTTTGGTTTTGGCTTCAAATAAATAAGTTTTCATGATATCTCAAAAATTATTTTATTTATACAATCATGGTTTTAAGATTCTCTTGATCAATCGCCCATTTCAAAGCTTCATCAAGAGTAATCGTGCCTTTCTTCACCATTTCCGCCAGCGATTTGTCCAGCGTAATCATACCTTCACTGGCACTGGTTTGGATCACACCAGGCAACTGATGAGCCTTACCCTCACGAATCAATGATTTTACTGCCATACTACCGGTCATCACCTCACAAGCTGCAATACGGCCACCTTCCTTTTTCTTCAGAAGTCGCTGCGACACCACACCTTCCAACACATTTGATAATATCGTCCGCACCTGGTGCTGTTGATGCGAAGGAAATACATTAATAATACGATCAGCTGTTTGGGCCGCATCATTAGTATGTAGAGTTCCGAAAACCAAATGGCCGGTTTCTGCTACTGTCAATGCCGCCGAAATAGTTTCCAAATCACGCATTTCACCAATCAGTACCACATCCGGATCCTGACGCAAGGCCGACCGCAAAGCCGAAGCAAAAGTCTTGGAGTCATGAGGCACCTCACGTTGTTCGATCAAACTGCGTCCGCTTTTAAAAATAAATTCAATCGGATCTTCAATTGTTAAAATATGATCATCACGTTCGGCATTAATAGTATTAATCAACGAAGCCAAGGTGGTAGATTTACCATGTCCGGTCGGACCGGTCACCAACACCAAACCATGTGAAAGTGAGGTGAAACGTTCCAAAATCGGCGGCAAGCCCAGTTCCTGAAAAGTTCTTTCTTCAGTTTTAATTAGACGTAAAGCGGCCGACAAAGCACCTTTCTGATAGAAAACGTTGGCCCGGAAACGATATTCTTCTTTGTAGGGAAAAGAGAAATCAAGCTCCCGCTGCTGAATCAATATTTCTCGTTGACGTTCATCCATTATGGCATAACAAAACTGAGCTGAACTGGAATTGGTAAACTTGGGAAACTCCTCCAAAGACACCAAATCACCATCTACCCGTACCACCGGATGACTGTCAGCCACCACATGTAAGTCGGAAGCGCCCTTCTCAATAGTGATGTTAAGAAGATCCTCGACTGCTTTGTTTTCTTGACTTTGATTTGAATTTAACATGGCTTTTATTTATTTTTGTATTTATTTATTAAAAACTAATTGAAAATTGCAAACTGCGAACTGTAAACTTTACTCCGTAGTCACCCGATACACCTCATCCATAGTGGTATGTCCTTGTAGCACTTTTATAAACCCATCTTTTCTCATTGTAATCATTCCCTCTTTCAAAGCCTGCTCCATTAAGTCCGTACCGGATTCCTTCCTAACCGTCATGTCCTGCAATGTATTAGACATTTCCATTACTTCATAGATGCCAATTCTTCCCGAAAAACCGGTATTCTGACAATTATCGCAACCCAATCCTTTATATAATTTAATATCATCTAGGTTGACACCAACTTTATCGAAATGCTCCTGAGGAACGGTACTAAGCTCTTCTTTTAATTTAGCTCTCACCTCTTCCGGCACCTCAACTTCCTTTTTACAGTTTTTACATATTCTACGCACCAATCGCTGTGCCATTACCATCGCTAAAGACGAAGAAATCAGAAACGGTTCAACTCCCATATCAATCAATCGCGGTACAGCTGAAGGTGCATCATTGGTGTGTAAAGTCGATAACACCAGATGTCCAGTCAAAGAGGCATTCACCGCCAATTCAGCTGTCTCTGTATCCCGAATCTCACCGACCATGATAATATTCGGATCCTGACGCAAAATACTACGCAAACCTTTAGCAAAAGTAAACCCAGCTTCTTCATTCGTCTGACACTGATTAACCCCTGATATATGATATTCCACTGGGTTTTCAAGAGTAATCACATTGACACCCGGCACTGACACAATTCCTAAAATTGAAAATAAAGTAGTTGATTTGCCTGATCCGGTTGGACCGGTCGACAATATCATACCGTTAGACAATTTAATATTCTTTTCGATAATTTCTTTGTTCAGACCATCAATACCGAGCTGTTCCAAGGTCAGTCGGCCGCTGGAAACATCAAGAATTCTGATTACCACTTTCTCACCGTAAACAGTAGGCAAAGATGAGATACGCAGATCTACCATCCGGCCTTCAAACGTCACTCTAAATTGACCATCCTGCGGAATCCGATGCTCGTCAATTTTTAACAATGCCAATATTTTTATCCGTGATACCAAAGCGGGCAACAACTTTTTATCCAATATTAAAATCTTTTGCAAAACACCATCAATTCGATAGCGCACTCTAATCTCATTCTGCATTGGTTCTATATGTATATCAGATGCTTGACGATAAATCGCATAATGTACCAAAGCCGCCACAATACGGGGTATATCGCGTGAATTAATCACATTTTGCAAAGCTTCTTCCGACTGCACTTTTTCTTGGAGCAAGCGCAGCCAGCTCTTTTGTTCCTCCGAGTAACCCTGAGCAACCACATCCGACTCGATGCTTAAATCCTCACCGGTACCGATATCAGTGGCTGAACTTTTAACTGCCAATTCCTCATTTGTATTGTCTGAGTCCATATTTGATGTTTGATTAATTTTAGCAGGAGCAACACTAGTACCAATCTGGCCATACTTCTTTTCAAGACCCTGAACAAAATCCACTGTCACCTGGCCTTTTTTCAATAATAAATCACGATAATTGGTAATCAACCGAACTATGTCAGATTTGGTGGCTACATGCAGTCTAACTTTCACATTTCTGGCTTTACCAAGAAATTCCACCACTTCACGCGCTTCCAAATTCAAGGGATTATCAGTCACCACACTAACTTCACCATTATCAATTTCAAAACAAATCAACCGATATCGATAGGCAATACAAAAATCAATAAACTGATAAGTACTTAGCCCTAAACCAAAAGGCACATCACCGACCGGCAAACTAGTGTATTCAGACAATAAATCCCTGACCTGCTCTTCCGTCAACAAGTTACGAGCAATCATCAGGTCAGCCAGTGACCTTTTTTCATTTAAACTATCATCCAACAGGCGCATTACTGTTTCCTGATCCATTTCTGTCTTTTCTATCAGAAAATCCCGCAGAGTGTTTTGTGAAATCTTTTCTTGCATTCTTATATTTATAATCTAAAGGGATTAAATTTGCCAATACGACCATCCTCAATTGCAATTGGCTGATCGCCATACTGAGTACGATCTTTCAACTCTTGCATTAACTCTTCACTGATTGGACTAGCATCCACCGTTTCGGCCTGTACCCGCACCGCCTCCTTTTCCGCCGGAGTGGGAACAGAAAAATAGTAGGTGGCATAGCCTATCACCGCCATATAAACGACGGTCACAATCGCGCCTATAACCCAATGATTTTTCATTATATATCCTTAAAGATTTTAAGCTTGAAATAAAATATTCATCTCAACATTGTAGCCAACCGGCTGCTGCTGCTCACTGTCCACATTAGCAGCAATGCTCATTTTATCAATCATGAACAAACGAGTACTGCCCTGCACCTGCTCAACAAAGTCTAACAAATCAGGATATTCGCCATCTAGTTGCAACATCACTTTCACCTGATCGACTCCTTTGATTTCCGGATCTTTAATGTCGGCTGAGACGCTCACGCTGTTGATAAACATTTTGCTATCAACCGCCAGTGTTTCTATCTGCACCAATACATCATCCAAATTCTCTTTCGGCGGCAACACTTCATTCATTTTTTCCACTTTATCTTCTTCGTTAGCCAAAAAGGTTTTAAACTTTTTGAGTGAATTCAGTTCCTCATTTTTAGCCTCCAGAGTTGATTCTGTTCTGGCCAAATTCAAAGAAGAAGAGCGAACCTGATCCCACATCGGACTCAACCAATAAGTGTAACCTACCGCTACCAGCAAAGCAGTCAATACACCCACTAGTACCGGCACCTGACTCTTTTTATATAATTGGAAATTTTGTTTTTTCATGTTATCTCCTTATATATTGGTTTCATCAAGTAAATCCAAGCCGTTTTTGGCATCCGCTTTCTTAAAAGCACTGGCAACCGGCTTAATATTGATAGTAAACGCAACCCGACTGGCACTTTCGCTCTCCGGTCGTAAAATTGCCGAATCCAGTGAGACATTTTCATAAAGTTCATTCCGTGACAATAAATTAATCTCCTCAGCTACTACCCGATAGCTGGGAGTTACACCATCCAGACGAAATTCCAGCTTCTGCCGGTCAATTGAAAACCCGGTGTAAGTTATTTCGCTCAAGGTATAATCAGTCACATCATTCAGAAAGGAATACCAATCCAACTCACTCTTCTGGTATTTTGTATAGCTCTGCACTGCCTTGGTCAAGCGTTCAGCCTGAGCCAGCAAATCCTCCTCCTGTTCGAGCTTGGATATTTGATTCTCCACCGACTGAATACTGTCATTTAAATCAGCTGCCTGACTGGCTTGATCTGACTTTAAATACATCAGAGCAAAACCGATGGCGGCCGTAATTAACAATATCATTGTGGAATAAACCACTACGGCCATGGTAGATTTCGGGTATTTATCTAGCTCCTGGCCCTTCTTCTCACTAATTTCGATTGCGTTTTTTTCCATTTTATTTTTATTTTTATATAATTTTTATTGTTTTAAAGCCAAACCAATCGCATTACACAAACGCAATTTGTCGGCTTCTTTAATCTCCACTCCCCCATCTACAGCATCGGAATTAATCAGCTCCAGTACGCTATCTTCACCTAGATTTTTATGTAAATATTCAAAAAGTTTAGATTGAGCAAAATCGCCGCCAGTCAGCATGATTTTTTCCGGTTTAATACCATACTCCAATTCCGCCAGTGAGATAAGTCTTTTAATTTCCGCCATTAAATCATCAGCAAACGGTTTATAGGCATAAAGAAACTGTTCTTCGTCTATTTCGTTTTTACGTTTGAAAATTTCCGCTTCTTCCACATTAACATTTATTTTATGAGTCAATAACTGAGTGATTTTTTTACCACCAAAGGGTAAAGTCCGATCAATAATCACTTCGTTGTCATGATACAACTCCATGTCAATTTCTTCGGCATGCACATCTATCAACATCACCTTACCCGAAGCCCTACTACCTAAAGATCTTTTTAAAGTCAAAGCATTAATCTCAAAATTTTTAATAGTGAATCCGGCTCCTTCAATTACCCGCTGATAGTGTAATAACACTTCTTTGGGAATGATTATTACTAGCAACTTAATTTGATTATCATCTACCGAAATCACCTCCCAACTTACCTCCACTTCCTCGCGCAATACCGGTAAAAATGATTTAATTTCATTTTCCACTTTAGCCGTTAATTCCTCGGAATCAGTCGCCTCCAATTTCAATATTTTTGTTAACACCTCCGTACCCCGCAGACCTACATTTATTTCACAGCCCCGACACTGAGAACTGATCACTTTCTTCACCGCAATCACCAAATCCTGATCGGTTGAACCCGGAATCAAATCCTCGATACCGTAGCTCTCCAGCTTATTACCGGCATCAAGACAGACCGCCTTGATACTGGAATCGCTGATATCCAATCCAATTGCTTTGTCGCACTTATCTATCATTTCTGTTATAAATACTTTAATTAATTAAATCTACATATTGTAGCAAAATGCGCAAAATTTGTCAACGATTTTTGGATATTGTCATATATATTTGTCCATCACCCAACAACGCCATCCTTGTCATCCCCAACCCAATCGATCCCCTTTGCGGTCTTGAAAGGGGGATCCTCCTATTACAATCAACCAAAAAAATCCCCGCTCAAGGCGGGGATGACATTTTCATTTTATTTATTTAGTCCACCAACTCCGGCAAATACAATTTCTCAAACCCCGGTGGCGGATCACTCAGTAAATCACCACTGTAAATAAATTCTTCCGCTACCGACTGACCACCCACTATCCGCACATTTAGTCTTCCCTGAATCTGTCCCCAGTCAAAACCGCCATAAGTGAAATTGGCCAAAGTGGCAATCGCCACGTCTTCACACACACCCAGTACCGTCAGTCCGGCGGTGACATCAAATGTATCAGCATCGGCCGGAGAAATATCAAATCCGGTGCTGCAGACTGATAAATCATTGTAATCCCAGGCAATATCGTTGATATCGCTGTTGGCAGTTACAATGCTCAATAGAGTGTCGTCCGTACACTTAATGGTCACATCCACCGACTTTTGCTCCTCAGGCACATCCACTGCCGGTGTATTGTTGTCCACGCTTTCCAGTTCCACTTCACCCGGTGAAAATGATAGTAATTCCGGCACCGGGCAGTTGATTTTCTTTATGGCCTTGCCGGCCAAAGTACAGACTTCTTTATCTATGACCCATTCAACACATTCATCACTGACAATTTTGTTACACTTGAAAGAATCATAACAAAGAGTTATTTCGTATCTTAATTGCTTTCCATTAAGACCTATAATATTAGTCCTTGGATTGCTAACGCTAGGGCGCCAGCGGATAATATTTGATGACTGGAAAGCAGTACTATCCAGTAAACTGCCGGCCGGATCGGTTTTGTATGTCTCTTCGTCATAAACCGCCAATTGATAACGGGGACTGCAATCTCCTGCCGGATACGGCAAGGGCTGATAAACAGTCACACTTCTTGGACAAGTAGAACCAAAATTGGTTGACGATTCTCTCATGCCAAAATTAAACGTATAATTACCAGCACTCGCCGGAGAGGTTGCATTAAAACTAAAAGGTACTGAACTGCCCGGACCAAAAGCTGAGTCCGGCAAAGAAATAGATGACGAATAAAATAAACCGTTTCTCGATGCCAAATTATGGTTGGTGGATTGTTTCCAAGTCTTCGTTGCGGTACTGGGATTATTCATAGTCACTATTACCCCTCTGGTTTCCGATACTAACATTTCTGATGGTAATCCACTCACCGAACGACATGTGGCATTATTCCTCGGAGTACAATTTAATGTTGGTGTTTTCCCGCAATTATTATAATCACCAACTGCTCCCGTCCAACCACCATCACCATCAGTAATACAATATTCATTCGGCACACATGGCGGCGCACAAGTAACTGAACGCGGAGAAGATGGCAATAATACATCACTTCCGCCACCAGTATTTATCGCATAAGTGTAATATGAGTGGTTTGAACCATCTTTTAAACTAGATGGAATTGTATAGCTAAATCCGTGATTATTTGTTCCACCACAAGACCCCTCCAATCCAGGACGAGAAATATTTGCCCTCACTGTCCCCAAATAAACTCCACCACCCCCCTTTGGTCCATCGCGATAAATTTGGACTTGTAAAGTCGAACCATAACTATCCGCATCACACGCCCAACCCCACACCGTGCTACAACCCTGAGGTCCATCATGATTGCCAATCGGGTTGTTTCCTGGTTCAAGAGAGACCGCGCCTTGAAATCTAAACCTTAAATCATTGTAGTCACCTGGGTACTCACCTTCAGATTCCCAATAGTGCCATGGCAAATCCTCAAAGCGCACTTCAATACAACTACAATCTCCACAACCACATTCAACCACACCATAGGAAAGCGGATTTGGACACATCGGATCACCCGGATTAAATTGTCCTGCCGGCTGATCATAGCCCATCCTCAATGGTATGCCATGCTCCGGCAATATCTCAAATACCAAAGCATCACCCGGATTTGCCCCAGTTAGCACTCCAGTCCAAGAAGCAAAATTTTTATTTGATATTCCAAAATCTGTTTTTACATATGGCGAATACAATCGCAACCAAGAAGTCCCACCGGCATCTCCACCTAATGAAGTTATAGTCACCTCACCACCTTGATAAAAAATCTTACCGCCATAACCCAGTTGTGCATTAACCTTATCTCTTAAACCGAACAAAGCTAACACAAACACAACAGCAACTAAATAGTATTTATATCTTTTCATATACCCTTAATTCTAATAATTATTGCATTATTAATTGTAAAACCAACAACTACAATTCAAATCAAAATACCCGCAAGCCGAATTAATACATCGATAAGGGAAAAACCAAAAACTTTGACACTGTAAGCCGGGCTGACACTCGTCTCCAGAAGGATTACAACCTTCCCAACATGACTTTGATCCACCAATCCTTTGACGTCTGTTATCACAAATAGCTATACCAGAAGATTCACACTACTCCACTCCCGTCCTGATAAAACCGTTTGCAATCGCTTATTACCAGCTTACCAGTAGATATTGGCATGATACAGAGCGGTATCATAACTGGCTCGGCTTACCCAACCATAATATTTTTTACATTTAAGATGCCTGTTCAATCCATACCTTCAACGAAGCATCACCAGAAGTATTTCTATATCGCAAATCAACTTCAGTTAAAAATGTATTATAAGCACTATCACAGGCTTCAATTTCGTATCTATTAAAACCTTCTGAATTAAGTTCGTTTATACTCACATCATCTCTTTTATTTCTTTTACTACAATCATATCTCTCCGCTTCTAAAGAAATTCCACCTTCTGCTTCAATTATCATTTTAATTTTATCGGGTGATCCAGCTGATGCATAAACACTCAAGACCCTTAATACCACAGTTGCATTAGTTATATCCTTACCATCATAGCTAAAGACAGTACCACTCCCCCAATCTTTATTAAATATCGTTATTGGTAAAGTGTTTTTGCCGATATTATACCTATCCGTTTGGCTACTACTATACTCATATCCAGTTAGCCCATCAAAAGCACCATCATAATAACAAAGCTTGGGACCACTCGCACTGCCGCAGTCGTAAATAACACTTCCTCCCCCTCCCCCACCGCCGCCACCGCCCCCACCGCCACCGCCACCGGTACTACAATCACAATCAGAATCAAGGGTGCAAGAAGGATTAACACATTTTGAAGGCAACAGCCCCGGCCAAATACTATAACAAATTAAACCGGCCTGACACTCATTTAATGATGTATTACACTGCTCCTGACAACCTTTTTTAGTTACTACCGGTGGTGCTGGTGGTGGAGCCACGCTACAAATACAATCGGTTTCATCAGAACAAGCACTGTTCCGACAACGATAATTAAGAAAACCCAAACGAACACAACTTAAACCCGTTCCACATGGCGGCCCAAACAAACACCACTCATTACATCTAGTCAAAGAAACAATCTGCTTACAACTGCTATCGCAAGTGGCCGTTCCGGGCGGTTCACACTGCTCCACTCCCGTCCAGAGAAAACCGTCACCGCAGAATGCATTCCGACAGTTAACACAGGCATCGGTATTAACTTTATTACCGTCATCACACTGTTCGCCAGCCACATTGACTAAACCATCACCGCATTCGGGTAAAGCAAACGGATCCTGTAGTTTTTTTTCAGGACAGATGAAAGGTTCAGCGATTATATTGAAATCTATCTGGGCATCGCCACAAGCCGGACACGGATCAATAACCGTCAGATTTCCCACTGTTTCCGGATAGGCACAATCACACGCAACACGCACCTTGGAATCCTCAATGCGGACGAAATCCGACGGATTAGAGGGTCCTCCGGTTTCTACCAACCGACGGTAAGCCTCCACCACATAATCATTTTCCTCATCAATCTTATCCAAATCAGTATCAATATATTTTCTGTCCGTAATAAATTCAGGTGATACCAGCGAACCGTCGCCCCGTTTTAAAGTATAATAATCCGCTCGCTGAGATTCATCCCACCACAGTTCCACTCCTTTGGGCGCGCCGGATTCGCACAGGCACTGGCCGTAAGTGATAAACGGTTGGACCTCATTTTGGACCGTGATATCACAGGAAAAAGATTCACCCTCTACAATACCGACTCCAAAAGTTTGCCAACCATCATAAGCTGCCCCATTATCACCGTCACCAGAATCGTGTTCAAATGGATTATCTCCGTTTATATCATCAAACCCAACCCCCAACTTGATTCGGTATTTGCCATCCTTTAAAAACATATTCATCCGAAAAGGTTGAGCCCCTTGCGGACAAGAACTCAAATGATCATCACCATTATTCCCCCATGGACTACACTGAGTGCCGTCATATTCCGGCGCAATAGCAAATTGATCGCCCTGCACCACACAGTCTTTACTCGCATCCCAATCTCCATCACCTCTAAAGCCCATTCCACTCCAATCAATATCCGATCCGGCTACTAATCCCGTTAAAGGAGTAATTTCCGAATTTACCTGGTTACTCCATTCACCATCAATCTCTTTTTGAATTACAATAAAAGGCCAGAACATCCAATCAATATTTTCACCCGACAACTTAATGAAAGTCCAATCTATCGTTAATAAACCCGGCTCATACTCAACGCTATCCAAAGATATATCCGCCTCTTCGGTATGACGTTCATTCGGACAAGTTGCTCCCATAAAAACAACCGCAATCAAGAACATACAAAATGTAATACCAATCTTTTTATACATAAATATCTAAAAAACTATATAAGGTATCGCTGTAATATTGTAAGTTATCGGATCACCGTCTTCCTCCCCTTTTAAACACTGATCCAATACCAAAGTAGAAACTCCGTTTTCTGCGCCCTCAATATTCGTACCTTTGCCAATCAAATTACCGTCGCCATCCCTAAACAATACATACTTAGTGTCAGTTGAGCTACTTTCCACTACCGCTTCCAATACACACACATCCTCTGTACGACTGCCACACTGATTAATCCTCGTCACCCGCACAAATATATCACCCCCCGGTCCTGGGCCTGGCCCTGGTCCCGGCACAATACCGCCGCCAATATTAAATGTAATCGCGGAACCAAAAAACGGTGAAAAATGTCCTCCGCCATCAGCACAAGAGGCATTGATATCAGTGTCATCTCGGGCAAAACCAATAAAAGTAGCCCGATAATCACCTGGTTCAAAATCAATATACACTTTCACACTTTCTCCCGTCGGAAAACCATTCCAGGTTTCTCCCGGACACCAACCACACGGATCTGAGGAGCCAGTACACCAGTAAGCAAACGGACTTTGATTACAGTAAGAACTGACACCCCCAATAGTCGCTGATCGGGAAATATACAATCCATTCTGCTGATCAGTAGACAATCCACAGACATTCGGTATCGAGGCAAAATCAGCAGAAGTTAATGAACGAGTATCGGCATTATTAGAGTGACCGCCATAAGGCAACCAACCACCATTATCTTTTTCAATCAATATCATCGGATAAAAAGCCTGACTCTGGCCTTCATCATTATTAGCTACTGCCCACGTCGATAGATTCACCGAACCATCACCCGAATCATAACTCAAAGTACCGCCACTCCAAGTTGGTTTATCCCAACTGGCATATACAACTCCAGCTGCAGCTAGAATAATAATCACCGTCACAAAGATAATATATTGATTAGTTTTCTCCATAATCTATTCCACCACCTCAATATAATCCGCTTTAATAATATATTCCCCCAAATCATCTGCATAAGAAGTCACAATAATCTCACTACCCGGATATAAATCATCCATAGTTAATCCATTTCCACCAATCGATACGATTTCCGTGCTGACTGAAGTGTTAACCTCATATATTTTTTCCTGCCAATCCAGCAGAGTCAATATATTATCCTTTACTTCAATCACCATTCCCGCCACACTGCGCGCCGGCTCTTTTCTGACTTCATAAACATAGTAATCGACATCCATTTCTGTGATTTTCAACATCACCCTATCTCCCACCGCCAAATCACCTGTCAAATCAACATAATCATTATTACGAGTATCTTTCTCTTTCCAAGCGGTATTTGCATCAACAAAATAAATATTATCTACATCCGTCAATCGAATATAATTTTCACCGATATCATCTATCTCTCCCACCACACTATCAGCTTGACTAATCACCTCTTCATATTCTGATTGTGATGGAATATTGATATTTGATTGAGTTAGAGCGAACAAACCATAAATCACCAGCCCGCCCACAAACAGGATAAAAATCATCCACAATAACTTCGTCAATCTTTGGTATTTTGTTTCCGGCATATTAGTAATTTATTATTCTTATGCTTTCGGCTGTAAATGACATAGCGCCTCTATCAACATCATAACCGGATGTAATATCCAAGTTATCGCCAACTTCTAACTCAGCTATATCAACTCCATAAACCATTGAACCACCTTGTATGACTCGAATTATTTCCGTCTCATTGGACACATTCACCTGATAATCACCAAACGCCGAAGTAACCAAAACCCCACCGTCATTTACCTCTGTCACCTCTCCATAAACATATATTGGAGGATACGCACTAACTCTTTCAGCAATATTTACATCCCCTTCGGTACGATATGCCACCCCAACAGTCTCTCCAGCCTCTATTCCCTCCACATCAGTTGTCATAAGCACCCTGTTAATCGGCTCCATTTTCTGAATTACTGTTTCACCATTCACCGTAAAAGCCACTTGTTCATCGAAGAAAGTCTTTATTATTAAACTTGTATTGTCTATTTGCACTACCTCTCCATTCTCCGTCAACTCAGTCAATTCTTCCGTAATAATCGTCCCTTGATTGATCGAAAGACCAGCATAATACACCACCGCATAGACCACTATTATCGCTACCGCCAATATACCTAAATAAGCTAGAAGTTTTTTAAATTTATCCATAATATGTTTATTTAATAACGTTGCAACACAAAATCATGGGCAATCGCCACCCCGCGCATTACGAAACGATTGGCGCTAATACCGGTATATAGTGTGCCAGTGGTAAAATAAAATCCTTCCAATTCAGTCACCTCGCCATCGACATAGATATCACCGTCCAAGACAATCAAACCGAATTTACCGTTAGATACACACGGGCCGGAAACTTCATTGACATTGATATCACCATGTGGCGCATGAAAAACATCATTTTGAATCACCACATCGCGACCTTCAACTATCAAAGTTGTCGGTGCACAGACAATTATCGGGTCATCTCCCCCGCCCCCTATTTGCACCTCGCCGGCACCTTCATTGTAATACCAAATCCTTCCTTCCGGCATTTTGGCCCGATCATCGGGCCCAAACCGGGTAATATCAGAATATTCTGATGCCAAACTAGCAAAACTGGGAATATCCTCCAATGCTCCCCGCTCCGCTACCAATTCATTCACGCGACCGCGAATCGAAGCAATTACCAAATCAAACAAAGCATCCTCACTGGTTTCATACTCTTCCAAAACCCCTCGCAATTCCTCCTGTCCGGTCACATACCGCTCACCATCCGCTCCAATCCTGATTTCATCACCGGCCGTCAAAGTATAAAGACTCTGATCGGGATTAATCTGCCTGATTTCAATACCACCGGTCTCGACAAACACATCCGACTCCAGATAAACCTGTTTTTGTTTGCGAATGGGATTACTCACCGTTGCCGTTCCTTGCAATTTGACTCCGTTATCTAAATCTATTGTCACCGTCAGTTCTACAATAAAATCACATCCCTGCGGACGAATATCGTCATAGGTTAAACGCAATGCATCTTCAAACGTAACCCGACCGGGCGTATCACTCAAAGCGGTATTGATATCATCCCGATTGGCCGCATTGTCTAAATTCACCGTCCCTGGCAATTCGGTATACGCCACTTCCGGACCACAAAAACTAACATTATCGGGAGCATATACGCCTAATCCATCACACCATTCCGGCGGATCATCCGCTTCCGGCAGACAGACATCAGTTCGCCCCACACCTTTGACATTAATATCCAAATCAGCATCGCTCGCACTGTAGCCATTGCCAACAATGAAAGAAGGGAAAGTAATGGTCAAATCATAGGCGATTTCATTATCAGTAAAGACGGAACGATCCGGTGCATCCTGTTCAAATCCAAACGCATCCTCAAACGTTACCGCCGATGTCGCCGTTACATTCAAAGTGTTTTGTGTCCCCAACACATTAATCGAGTCAGTATAAACCTGCTCACTGCCGTCAAAATCAATAGCTATGTTCCAAAAACCGGTATCCTCATCGCCGAAATTGCAATTGGCATTAATTTCCGTCACATTCTCAGTGGCGCCCGACAAGGTACAAACTTTCGATTCACTAGCTCCTTTTACCAACCGGAAACCGGTTACTTTATCCACTTCCGCTTCAAACACCACTCTAATGACGACACTACCCCGATCGGTTGTTACCACCCGGGGCTCATAACTGTCAATTTGATTGGTCGGAATCACCTGCAACGTAATCGCCTTTTCCTCATCCCCCACCCGCATTACTACCGCATCCTTAAAAACTCCTTTTTTAGTGGCCGTCACATATCCATATTCATCGACACTAATCGAAGAATCTCGTGTGCTCCACTTTATCTGTACATCATACAAATTGCGCTGACCATAACCCAAAATCTTCGGATCAATCAAGCGTTTACTATTGACCGCCATCACCATTTCATCACTGACCTGAATCTCGGCCAAGTCAAATTCATCCCAGTTACTCTCACCAGTAAATTTTAAAATAGTACCATCTTCAGCCGCCACCATGCCATCCAGCTGACCATTCACCAGTTTGACAATTTTATCCTGCTGGACATCAAACTCAATCCAGCCCAACTTGGCTGAATAGGCCTGACCGTACCAATAACCCAGTTGATCAATATAAACCTCCGCCCCTTCCTGATCAAAATAAATCACATCATCAGCCGCCACCGCCACTCCCTGCACCTCGCGCAAATCACTGATAATCAAAGCCATGTCGCCACTAAATTCATACAACTTATCACCAGCATCGATTTGACCGGAAATCTCCCGCTCACCGGCTCTTAGCCAAGGAAATGGTTGAACAATCAACGCCCCGCAGACGATGATTGCTACTGAAATCAGCAAAAATATGTATTTTGAGCCCTCTTTCGACATATCATTTAATCAAAAGTCACTGCCTGCCGACAGGCAGGAAAAATCAAAATTCAAAACCGATACCATTTGAATTTTTAGATAATATTTCTATCTTATTAATATTATACACTTTCTTTTCTATTTTTTATCCCATAAATTACTGCCCTGGGATCGAACATTGGCTAAACTAACCGACGCCACAAAGAAAATCACTACCAACAAAAGTATTCCGCTCAGCAGCACTATCATAAAAATCTCATGTGACCAACCACGCTCATCAATAAATTCGTTAATTCTATCCAATACACTATCCAGTCGGCCAAAACTTTCACTATATTCTGTCGATCCAACCACAACCGGAACGGTTAAATCTAAACCATTTTCGGATGTTACCTGAACTTCGTTGATATTCTCCACCACACCCAATCCAATCATCATGCCATCACTAGCCGAAGAAGTCACCTCTGATACCAGCACCTCACTACCCTCCCCCGCATTCCACGATGTCAGAGCGCCAATCTTATAAAAATATTTAACATCCTCTTCCGCCTCATTGTCCACAAAACAAACTTGCTTGGATGCATTTTGTCCCGAACGCCCGACCGATTCCCATCCTTCATTGACAAATTCTGAGCGATACACTTCATAACCTACCACTGAAAAATCATCCAAACCCCGCCAGCACACCTTAATCAAATTCTCATTTGATGTCTCATAGGCCGGTATCGGTAATTCATGTAACTCTATCAAAATATTACCAATCAGTCCTGACGTTAGTTCTTTTTCCGTAATCACCGTAGTGGCACTGCCAAAATAGGCTGATTTGTCTTTTTGACCCTCTCCAGTAATAATTAGTTGATCGTTGGCTTTCAACTCCTCTACCCCCATCTGAAACTGCAAATCATCTTCAAAATTCAAATCCCCATAAAAGGTATCGGGCTGACCAACCACGTATCCGCGCACCGACAAACCATCCATCACCAAACCAGGTGATTTAACATCACTCAAAATCAGCTTACCTACCACATCAAAATCCGCCGCCAAAACTGACTGACCGCTCAAACAGACAAACAACAAAGTTATTATTGGAATAACTATACTTTTCCTCATATATTCATCTTAACAAAATATCATCAGTGATTAAATTGATTTAAATGTTTTACTAAAAAAACACGCCGAAACGTGCTTACCCAACCAAAGCCAGAGACCGGAATCGAACCGGTAACCTACTGTTTACAAGACAGTTGCTCTACCAATTGAGCTACTCTGGCGCGTCGGAGATCGTTCTCCCCAGTTCATACCAATGATAAATCATTGTAATTGGGCTTGAGTCGAACGACTCTTCCTCTCCCTAAAAATTTCTTTTCAAACAATTTTTTAGCGCCCGTTTTTAGTTTTGTCTCCGAGCCCTTACTTTGTTTCTTTATGCTGAGTGCGTTTTTTGCAATATTTGCAATATTTCTTGATTTCCATTCTTTTAATCTCTTCTCCCGAACGAGGTTTGACCCGCTTGGTAGTATGATGAGTAATTCGCTTACAATCCCCGCACTCTAAATTTATAACTTTTCGATTTTCTACTTTTGCCATTTTTTTCTAATTAATACAAATATTCGTCCGGCCACTCCTCCCATTTGCCCTCTTTACAAAATCCCCCCATCCCACAATGACACTGAAACCTTTGAACATCAATCTTGCCGGTATTTTTACAGTCTGATCGCATTGACTCCATTGCCTTTTCATTATCAATCGGGTGATCATGCTTTCCGTCTATACACTGACGACATACCGGGTGACCGGCCACCATTTCCATGTCCGGCTTCAATTCTAAATTATCCGGTTTTTTGAGCGATTTCATCACTGGCACCATTTCTCAAAGAGCCATCGACCAGGATTGAACTGGTGACCTCGTCCTTACCATGGACGCGCTCTACCAACTGAGCTACGATGGCTTACTGGCAAAAAAATGGGCAGGGAGGGATTCGAACCCCCGAAGGCATAAAGCCAACAGATTTACAGTCTGTCGCGTTTGACCGCTTCGCTACCTACCCATGTAACCAATTATCAAACTAAAATTTACAGTTTT
>Ga0180430_10001371_pt1 | contig 23867 bp, 16 predicted proteins | sample SS_ome_9_FD_132999 | JGI IMG/M metagenome (GOLD analysis project Ga0180430, IMG submission 132999) | Hypersaline lake sediment archaeal communities from the Salton Sea, California, USA - SS_1_S_2 metaG | ecosystem: Environmental > Aquatic > Non-marine Saline and Alkaline > Hypersaline >... | reverse complement strand
GCCGGGGACAGCTAACTATTATCAGCTTGCCATGTATTACTTTGAAGAGCACCTTGGTTATGAAGACACCATATTTCACTTGTATCGATCCCGCGTGAACTTCACCTCGCAGGATGCAGCATCCGGGGAGACCGCATTTGGGAGCGGAGCCCTGTTGACAGACCAGTTTTTTGATGGTATGAGCCACACCATAAAAACCACATTCTATACCCATGGACAAAGAAATGGCCAACGGGTGTTCTATGTTGAATTAACATCACTCACCGAGTCTGCGTATTTGTATAAACGTTCGATTGAGGATTACCAGTCTGCCTCGGGTGATCCTTTTTCCGAGCCTGTGCTGGTATATGGAAATATAGAGAACGGACTAGGGATATTTGCAGGTTATGCAACAACCACTGATTCCCTGGTGATGTTCTAAAAAGCGTGGAGCATCACTGGGAAGTTTCAGGAAGTATTTTCCAGACCTGCCCCCTGCTCCTGTTCAATTCACATACCTGTTTTTTCTTTTATCAAGATGAAACCATTACTCATGGTAAAAAATGAGCTGTTTATACTCAGAAATTAGTACTTTTGGGTAAAGAAGACCGAAAATATGCAGCCCAAACCCTTCAGGATCATCCTGCTTGCCGGATTGTTTCTGATACCACAGGTCATGTATGCACAAGATGATCCCGTGGAATCACCCGATTCCCTTTTCAGGATCAGACCAATGACAAGTGGTATGGAACGGGCGCACATCGACCTGGAACTCGCACGTTATCATTATCAGAAGAATACAGATAGCCTGATGCATTATGTTTCCCAGCTGGAGGAATATATTGCCGGGGAGTATGATGTGCGGATCGACGCGTTTATCAGGAAATACAAAGGATACAAGGCACACCACGACCTTGATGTGGAGCAATCCATGGAATATGCACGCGAGGCAATGGTTCTCTTCCAGCAGGCCAGGGATTTCAAGGAGATGGGATGGATTTCCATGAGACTTGGCACGAATTATTACCGGCTTGGTGATTTTGTAACCGCAACCGAACACTACCTGCAGGGCCTTGCTTTTTTTGAACAGGTGGATCATCAGCGAGGAATTGGCGCGGCTTACAACAACCTGGGTCGGGTCAGCTATGAAGCCGGTGACAGTGATAAGGCGCGCAAATATTTTGTAAACGCCCTTGAAATTTTTGAGGAAACAGGATACGAGAAACCTGCCCTGAAAATATATAACAACCTGGGATTGTTGCTGATGGAGGATAGCCTGACCAGGGAATCCCTGCGGCATCTTTATATGGCCGCAGAAGGTTTTAAAAATGACAATGATCTGCGAAGACTCGCACTGGTGTACGGAAATATTGCCATTGCATATGACCAGTTGCAATCGGGGGACTCGGCCCTGGTGTTCAGCCGGAAGGCACTTGCACTCTCCACACAGCAGCAGGACGAAATGGGTATGATCCCGGGACTGATTAACCTGGGGTACTTTCTGCGCCTGGAAAAGAAGTATGATTCCAGCCTGGTATATTTCGACAGGGCACTTGAAATGGCAAAGGAGAAGAAACTGTCTGCCTACGAGGAGCAGGTGTATCTCGAATTGTCGGATCTGTTTGCCGATCTGGAAGATTACCAGACGGCATACAGGTACCATATTATTCGTGACTCGATCAATAACATTATCCGCGACGAGAAATCGCAACGCAGGATAGATGAGATGCTGTTCAGTTACAGCCAGCGGAGCCGTGACAATGAACTGTTGAAGCTGCGGGAAGACCAGGAAATACAGGCAAGGCTGAACCTGATCTTCTTACTGACCATCATTCTTACATTTGTAGTGGTAATTATCCTGATCACCGGCTACCGCAGGAACAGGCACCAGAAGCAACTGCTGGAAGAAAAAAATATTCTCCTGGAAGAAATAAATGACCGGCTTGAGGTGTCTGAAAACGAGCTGAAGGTGCGTAACAATGAGCAGAGCAAGCTGTTTTCCATTATAGCACATGACCTGCGCAATCCCATTTCCGCGGTGAGTGGATTTGCGGAGCTGATGGGCGAGAAATATGATGAGCTGGATGATGAAACCCGCAAGGAGTATCTTGAACAGATCAGCCTGGGGGCCTTCCGTACGCTCTCGCTCCTGGAAAATCTTTTACTGTGGGCAAGGTCTCAGATGGACCTGGTAAAGGTGAAAAAGGAAGATACTTCCGCGAAGGATTTGATAGATACCTGCGCCAACCACCTGATGAGTGCTGTGGAAAAAAAGAACCTTATCATGACCTTCGATATCCGGGAAGATTTGTTATTGCACGTGGACCGCGAAATGATCAAGGCTGTGCTCAGAAACCTGATTGCCAATGCCATTAAATTCAGTTTTCCCGGACGTGAGATCATTATCAGCACTTTTGTCAATGGAACAGACAAGTGTATTTCCATTAAAGACCACGGCACGGGAATCTCCCCTGAAGTGAAGGCAACCTTTTCGTCAAATGGTTTCATCACCTCGACAGAAGGAACTGCAAAAGAAACCGGGTCGGGACTGGGTTTGCTGATTTCGAAAGATTACACCGAGAGAAACGGCGGAACCCTTACGATCGAAAGTATTCCCGGGAAAGGTTCAGTGTTCACGATCTGTTTCCCGGAATAGGGCGCTATTCCCACTGTCGTGGGAATGCCTGCCCAGCCAGTCAGCTCATTTCAGCTTATCCTCGAATACTTTTTGGAATTTTTCCACTTTGGGCTGGATCACGATCCGGCAATATCCCTGGTTGGGATTGTTTTCATAATACTCCTGGTGATAGGCTTCCGCTGCGTAGAAATTACTGAATTCAGTTACTTCCGTGACGATCGGGTTGTTCCATATGCCTTCCCTGTTAAGTGCAGCGATAATCTCCTCAGCTGATGTGCGCTGCGTTTCAGAATGATAAAAGATGGCAGACCTGTATTGCGTTCCCACATCTGCACCCTGCCTGTTCAGGGTTGTGGGATCATGGGTTTTGAAAAAGATTTCCAGCAATTCGATATAGGAGATCACTTCCGGGTCGTAATTGATCTGTATTGCCTCGGCATGACCGGTAGTCCCCTGGGTCACCTCGCGGTAGGACGGATTGATCACATGTCCGCCGGAATAACCCGATACTGCTGATTTTACGCCCTTCACCTGGTCAAAGATCGCTTCTGTACACCAGAAACATCCACCGGCGAAGGTTGCCATTTCTTCGCTATTCTTCATTGTGTGATGATTTTCACTCATATTATTTTCTGCCCACACCACCATTCCGGTCATAAGGAACCCAAGTGACACGAACAGCACTACTCTTCTCATTTGGTTTGTATTTTAACTGTAAACAACCAGGATTTACGAATTGTTTGGGTCGGATACGTTAAAAAATGTTGTAACTTACTGCGTATGCACGAAGCCAGTTTCTACATCGGGATTCCGGGGAACAAGGCAAAATGCACGCTTTGTCCCCATGAATGTATTATTCAGGAAGGAAAACAGGGAATCTGCAAGGTCAGAAGCTTCAGAAATGGAAAACTGATCAGCGATACCTACGGACGGCTGTCTGCCATTGCATCCGACCCCATTGAAAAAAAACCACTGTACCACTTCTTCCCGGGCAAAAGCATTCTTTCCCTTGGCTCCATCGGGTGCAACATGCACTGCCGGCATTGTCAGAACGAAGCTATTTCCCAGTGTATCGGGATATCACCTGCATCGCTCAGAAGCTATACGCCAGAGGACATCGGACACAGGGCAGCTGCATCCGGAACCGACCTGGTGGCCTTCACGTATAATGAACCTGTGGTGAATTATGAATTCATGCTGGATACAGCCAGGGCCATGCATGCCGCAGGGAGAAAATGCGTGCTGGTTTCCAACGGGTACATCATGCCGGAACCACTCGGGGCATTGCTTCCATTTATTTCAGCCAGCAATATCGACCTGAAGGCTTTTGACGATGATTTCTACGGAAAGGTTGCCGGGGCGAAACTTGCGCCTGTGCTCCGTTCCATGAAGATGATTCACCAGGCAGGAAAGCACCTGGAGTTGACATTCCTGGTAATTCCGGGCATGAATGACGACCGGGAACTGTTCAGGAAAATGAGCATGTACCTGGCAGAGCAATTTGGTACAAGCCAGGTACTGCATATTTCCAGGTATTTTCCGCATTACAAAATGAAGCTCCCGGCCACGTCGCAGGAAACAATGGAAGCGCTTGTGTCGATTGCCAGGGAGTACCTGGATTTCGTATATCCGGGCAATACGGGCACAGCAATGGATGCCAACACCTACTGTCCCCAATGTGGGAATCTCCTGATCGTGCGCCACCACTACCAGGTCACCGTTCCCGGTATCCGGTCGGGAAGATGTCAACAATGTGATCAACTGATCCACGGAAAATTCAGTAACCAATGATAAAAGAAGCATCAGTAGAAGGCAGGTTCTATCCCTACGGGAAGGATACAATCTTTCAACAGATTTCAGAAATGGAAGCTAAGGCAAGATATCCCGACCATGCAGGTGATTACCGGCGGACCATAGGCGCAGTTGTTCCGCACGCGGGACATGTCTACAGCGGGTACCAGACGATTCCATTTTTCAGGCTGTTGCGTAAACGGGAGGAATGGCCGGAAACATTCGTCATTCTGCATCCCAACCATTCGGGAACCGGTCCGGAGATCGCACTTGATCCCCACGAAGGCTGGAAGAATTCGATCGGGACCGTACCTTTAGATCATGCATTTGGCGCCTCCCTCTCCTATCCGTCAGATGCCAGTGCCCACAGGAATGAACATTCAGCAGAAGTGATCGTACCCTACCTGCAATATTATTTTGAAAACCACAATTTCCATATACTGCCGGTTTGCATGAAGCAACAGACAAGTGAGCAGGCAGAAGAACTCGCGGAAAGGCTGATCAGTGCGCAAAGGCAGCATCAGCGCAACATCATGGTCATAGCCTCCAGTGATTTTTCCCACTTTGTTGTTCCCGATAAAGGAACCAGCTACGACCAGATGGTGCTGGACCAGATTGAAACCAGGGACCCCGGTGCAGTGGAAGATACCGTAGTCAGCAACAACATCTCCGTGTGCGGGTATGGTCCCATCATGACGCTGATGGCCTATTCCGGGATGATCAGCAAGGAGTACTGCACCTCCATTCTTGCCAGGGGGCATTCCGGGGAAGTGTACCCTGCCAGGGAAGTAGTGGATTATATTTCAATACTGTTTTACAGTGAATGATTCCATGGTATTTACAAAAGACCAGAAAAATACGTTATTGAGCATAGCCGAATGGGCCATACATGACCATCTGTCGACCGGCAAACGGCATCATCTGCCGGAAACATTCCTGGTCAACGGACTGCTGTCGGAACAGATGGGAGTTTTTGTTTCAGTGTATGTGAACAGGAAGCTCAGGGGGTGTATCGGCACTTTTTCAGAGTCAGCACCACTGTTTGAGAATGTCCGGCAGATGGCCATCCAGGCAGCCACAGAGGACCACAGGTTCAAACCATTGACGGTAAAGGACATTGGTAAAATGCATATTGAAATATCGGTATTGTCACGGCGCCAGCGCATCCGGGGACCTGGGGATATTGAAATCGGGAAGCACGGGATTTACCTGATCAATGGGTTCCGGCGGGCCACACTCCTGCCCCAGGTAGCTGTGAAGCATGATTTCTCACCCGTTGAATTCCTTGAGTGCTGCGCTGAAAACAAACTTGGTCTGCACAAGGACAGCTGGAAAGAAGCAGAGTTGTATGTATACGAGGCGGTGATCATTGTATGAATACTTCCTCAGGAAGCAGGCTTTTTACCTGTAAGGCAGACCTTTACCTGTAAGACAGACCTATACCTGTAAGGCAGAGCTTTACCTGTAAGGCAGACCTATACCTGTAAGGCAGACCTATACCTGTAAGGCAGACCTTTACCTGTAAGGCAGACCTATACCTGTAAGACAGACCTATACCTGTAAGACAGACCTATACCTGTAAGGCAGACCTTTACCTGTAAGGCAGACCTTTACCTGCATAAGCAGCAGAAGTGGCCGGGATGTCAGCTCTCCGGAAACGGATGCGCGTGTGGTACCTGGAAATAGGCAGGTTGCTTCCGGAGCACCAGGATGCAGGCGGATGTGTTATTGAACAGTCAGCCAGGATAAGATTAAAGAATTAACAATATTTTTCTTTGTTGTTTAAATTGAATTGTTATATTTGTTGCCGTTAGTGTGAAAAAAACAGAGTTTTAACGATACATACTAACCCTGAAACTACCATTTATATAAGGGAATCCTGTCTTACGCGTAAGGCAGGATTTTTTTATTTCTGTTTATCCATAAATTATTAACAATTCATGTCGACATTTCACATAAGTTGGTATATTCGGAATTTCTAAAACCAAATACTACCAAATTATGGCAAAACAGGAAGTTAAACAGAACAAAGGACTTGTTATTGTAATAGCATCCACGGCCGCTTTAGGCGGATTGCTGTTTGGATTCGATACCGGTGTGATTTCCGGTGCCATCCCATTTTTGCAGGATTATTTTGAACTCACAGACAGTCAGATTGAAAGCATAACAGCCCTTGGGCTTATTGGTGCAGTTTTTGGGGCCCTGGTAACGGGCAGACTGACGGATTTTCTTGGCCGAAGGAAAGTCATTCTCGGATCGGCTTTTGTATTTGCCACGGGCGCAGTCTGGACAGGGTTTGCACCAACTGTCACCCAATTGATGATTTCACGGTTTTACCTTGGTCTTGCCATAGGTGTATCCTCATTTGCAGTGCCTCTGTATATTTCCGAGATCTCACCCACAAAGATCCGCGGCAGGTTGGTTTCCATGTTCCAGCTGCTGATCACTGTCGGAATCCTTGCAGCATATCTCAGTGACAGGGCACTGGCAGACAACAGCAATCCTGAATCGTGGAGACCCATGCTGTGGGTAGGTGTATTCCCTGCGATTATTCTGTTCGTGGGGATGTTTTTTCTGCCGGATACGCCTCGCTGGCTGATGAGCAAAGGCCGGGAAGAAGAGAGCCGCAGGATCCTCGCTAAAATTGAGTTTCCCGAATTTATTGATAAATCCATCGCAGAAATGAAGCAACAGATTGCGCTTGAGGAAATGCAGGCCGGATGGCGAGAGATTTTCAAGCCCTGGCTTCGCAATGCATTGATCATTGCGGTCGGGATTATGTTTTTCCAGCAGTTTGTTGGGATCAACACCGTTATATACTACAGTCCGAAAATTTTCCTTGCTGCAGGATTTGAGGGAAATGAAGCAGCAATTGCAGCAGCTGTGATCGTAGGCGTTGTCAACGTATTGTTTACCATCGTATCCCTGTTCATTATAGACCGACTGGGTAGGCGGAAGTTATTTTTTATCGGGGTTTCAGGCATTACGATCGCATTGATCTCTATGGGCCTTGGGTTCATGATTGAAGGAGTTTCAAAATGGTTCCTCGTATCCTCCATGCTGGTATACATTGCATTCTTTGCCATCAGTCTTGGCCCATTGGGATGGCTGATCATCACCGAAGTCTTCCCTACACGGGTGCGTGGGCTGGGGTCGTCCATCGGTTCCCTCTCCAACTGGGGATTCAATACCCTCGTTGTGTGGACATTCTTTAAGATGGCAAGTGCCTTTGGCAATGCCAAAGATGTTGTTGTTCCTGAAGGTTCGGATCTTTCCACAGCGTGTCCGACATGTGTTGGAAGTGTATTCTGGGTCTTTGCTGCCGTTGCATTGATTGGACTGGTCTGGGGGTACTTCTTTATTCCGGAGACGAAGAATGTATCCCTCGAGGAGATCGAAGCACACTGGCGCGACGGAAAAAAACCACGCGATCTGAAAGCAGGATAACTGGTTGTAAAACAATTTTTAAGCCCCGCGAATTCCCGGGGCTTTTTTTATGGCTGTTTTTTTGGCACATGATTTGATTTGAATACATCAAATAATATGAACCTATAAATCCTCTGGTCATGAAAGCAACAATAAAGACAACAATAATGCTGATGGCGATGACAATCGGTACACTGGCAGCCAGTGCACAATCAGCTCAGCGGGGAACACCGCATAAAGAACAACAACGCAAATCCGCTCCTGCACCAAATTCCAGGGCACAACGCAGCCAGTCAATGAAAAGCAATAACAAGGCCAGCGGAAAGCAGCTCAACAGCAGGTCCGATGCACGGAAGGACAATGCAGTTCGCAGTACCTCCACGCGCCAGGAGCCTTCAAGGCAGGTGAATTCCAGGAGCAATAACAGGAATAACAATGCTGTTCGCAGCACTCCAGGCCGCCAGGAACCCAACAGGCAGGTAAATACAAGGAGCAATGCGCAGAAAAGCACTGCTACCCGCAGCAGTTCTGCAAGGCAGGAGCCCAACAGGCAGGTAACTTCCAGGTCGGCCAACCAAAAGTCACAGGCCTACCGTGGCAACAACGATCGCCGTTCCGGTGCGCCTGCAACCATTAAAAACAACAGCCGCAAGGTCAGCACCACCACGCGCAATAATTCAAGGAGTGATTACAGGTCCCCGAACCGCTCATTGAATGCCGGTAAAACCCACCTGGATCCCAAGCCGCGCACCACACAGGCGAATCGCAATCCGCATGTGGTAGTGAACAGGAACCATAACTCTAAGAGTCATGCGGTCCACCGCAATTACTATCCTTCGAAAAAGGTGAAGGTGCATGTGCATCCCAGGACCTATCACAACCATTACAAAGTGATGTACTATCCGTCGCACAGGGAGATTGTCTGGACCAACAGGATGCACCGGTACTATGTCGATCTTTATCCCGGGTATACCTGGAGATACAACATCGGGTACCACATTCAGACCATCTCAGCCTTTGAGGCACGGTACAATGTAGGTGAAGTAGCCAGGGTTTACGGCAGGGTGTATGCAACATGGTACAACAGGGACAGCGACGATCTGCTGCTCTTCTTTGGAGGCGAGTTTCCTTACCAGGAGTTCACGATGGTAGTACCGGGACACATTGCCCGAAGGTACAACTGGCGCCCGGAGCGGTATTTCCTCGGACAGCATATACTGGCAACAGGACTGATAACCAGCTATGACGGGAGTCCCGAGATGATCATCAGGAACAAGAGCCAGATGGACATTTACTAACAGCAGGCACACAGATACATGCACAGAGGCTGTCTCACGGAAGTTGGGACAGCCTCTTCTTATTCGTAGCCCCCAGGAGATCCTGTGCGGATATTCTATTCCCAGGAGCTCAACTGTTTTTTTGAGCTATTACCTTTTTTACTGCGGAAATGCAGGTACAGGAATGATTTTGCTGACCCTCTCGATGGAATATGCTGTAAAAATTCCCACTGCCCCGTTTTCGAGGTTGGTTGAAACGTTTGCCGGAGGACCGCTGAAGAGCGGATTGTTCCCGAATATTTCGTTCTGTGCTTCGGTAATGAAATTATAGTATTCCTCCCTGATGCTGTTCAATTCGAGGGTAACTGTATCACCGGGCAACACCACTTCATCTTCGTCATCATCATTCAGGAAACCTATGGGCAGTCCGGGAATGTAGTTGTCCTGAAACAGGTCATCGGGCTGTACCGTGTAATCCGACAACCTTTTATTCAGCAACTCATTGTTCCTCCACAATTTGAAGTTGTAATAATTAGCCCCAGGCGGATCCGGGGACCAGATGGCGACCTGGTATCCTGAAAAGAACGGAGAGATAAATTTCTGCACGCTGATGGAATCGGGGGGCAGGATTCCGGGCATCACAGTGGAGGCGCTGTAGGTCTCGCTGATCCCATCCTGGTCAATATCCACATCTTCGATCAGCAGGTCATATTGCACACCAGGCACTCCCCTTACCGCCTCCGGGAAGAAATAGGTACCCGGACGTTCGGGAGATGGTTGCAACGTTACGGTGGATCCGTTGAAGGAGACAGTTACGGTTGCATTGTCAACCTGTGGCGGTGCCTCGCTGAAAAAATAATCCGTTGTGGTAGTCAGTTCCACCTCGTGGTGTATCGAATCGGTTGTGACCGTCCCATAGACCACCAGTCGCGTATAGGTTGAATCCAGTTCAATATCGACAATTTCCGTGCACGAATACATGAAGCTGATCAGAACGACAAGAGATAATATGCCTGTTGGGTATCGAAGTCTCATCAGAAATTGAAATTATAGGTGATGGCAGGAATGATAGAGAAAAGGTAGGTCATCTCCGCATAGGTACGGTTCGGATCCTCACTGTCCTGTATAAAATTGAGGGTCCAGGGATTTTTTCGAGCATAGGCATTGTAGACGGAAAAATTCCATTCTCCGCTCCAGGGTTTTCGTGGCCGTTCTTTTTCCTTGATCGTGACAGCCAGGTCGAGCCGGTGGTAATCGTCGAGCCGGTACTGGTTCCTGCCCGTGTAAAGTGGAATGATGTTTCCATTTATCTTGTACCTGCCTGTTGGCAATGTAAACGGCAGGCCGGTAGAATAGATCCACGTAGCGGATGCTGAGATACGCTTCGAAATATCGTAACTTCCTACCAGTGCCAGGTCGTGGGGCTTGTCGTAAGGTGCAGGATAGGGAACTCCGCTGTTGATCTCATCAAAATACCGCGTGGTTTTTGAGTAGGTATAACTGATCCATCCTGAAAAGCGCTGGTCTGTGTACCTTACAAACACTTCGGCTCCATAGGAAACGGCGCGGCCGGCCCTGATCTCACCTTCCAGGTACCTGTTCAGTATCAGTTGTGCATGATCAGCAAAATCAATCGACCGGTCCATCTCCTTGTAGTATAATTCCACGGAAGTTTCCAGTTTGTTATCGAGAAAATTCTTGAAATATCCTGCCGAGACCTGGTCCGACAGTTGTGGCCTGATATTCGGAGATGCCGGAAACCAGATATCCAGGGGAGTGCCTGCACTGCTGTTGGAAGCCAGCTGCATGTATTGAATGGTACGTGCATAGCTCAGCTTAACAGAATTCGATTCATTGATCTTGAAATTCATTGCCAGCCTGGGTTCCAGTCCGTGATAGGAGTTATAGAACTCCCCTTTCCCGTATACTGTTGAATCAATCACGGCGTAGTGATCGTTATAATTGAATACAGTAGCCGCACCGATGTTGTCGAACCGGGAGTAGCGCAGTCCATACCTGACCGACAACCAGCTGCCGAGTTTTGATTCACCCGAGAGGTATGCGCCGCTTTCGAGCGCATGGTCGGCATCATAGGCGGTTGTATCCTGGTTTTCATCAGATGTTTCGGTGATGATGGTACCAGGTGAGATGATATGGTAGATGGAGGAAGCCCCGAATCGGAATGTATGATCAGGCAGCGGGTAGTACGTAAAATCCGCTTTCAGCCCGTAATCAGTGAGGTTTGAGAGCCATGAGAACCGCGGGGCAGCATCTTCCGGGGTGCCCAGCTCATAAAGGTAGTTGGTGCTCACAAAGGTGAAATTGCTGAACAGTTTCTTGGAGAACAGGTGGTTCCACCTGAAGGTGAGGGTCCGGTTACCAAAGGAAAAACCTGCAAAATCATTGGAAAAAACATCATCTCCAAGGTATCCTGAAATAAAGAACCGGTTATTATCATTCAGCGTGTAGTTGAGTTTTCCATTCAGATCATAAAAATAGAGTGAATTATCGCGAATGGCCGTATCGCGCGCAAAGGCCAGAAACAAATCGGCATAGGTCCTTCTTCCAGACACCAGGAAGGACCCCTTCCCTGAAAACAGCGGTCCTTCGAGGGTCAGACGGCTCGAGATGTTACCGATGCCCCCGGCGCCGGCGAATTCCTTGTTATTTCCGTCCTTCATCCTCACATCGAGCAGTGAGGAGAGCCTTCCGCCAGCACTGGCAGGGATATCCCCCTTATAGAGTTTCACATCCTTAATCGCATCATTATTGAACACAGAAAAGAAACCAAGCAGGTGTGAAGCGTTGTATACCGTGGCCTCATCCAGCAGGATCAGGTTCTGGTCGGGACTGCCACCCCGCACGCTGAATCCGGATGATCCTTCGCTGGTTACCTGCACCCCTGGAAGCAGCTGGATCGCCTTGATCACATCAACCTCTCCCAGCAGTGCCGGAATTTTTCGTATGGCCTTGATCTGCAGCTTTGTGGCCCCGGTTTCAAGGCTCGTTATATTCGAATTGGCTGCCTGGGCGGTAACCGTGACCTCTTCCAGTTCCTGGCTTGATTCGCTGAGTTCAATATCCATTTCCGTATCTTCAATGAAATTCAGCGGGCGTGGGATTGTATTGTACCCGATATAGGAATACACCAGGGTATAGAAACCTGGCTCCAGGGAGATGGAATAGAAACCATACTGGTTGGTGATGGTGCCTGACCCGGTTTCCTTCACGGCAACATTGGCACCAATGAGCTCCTCCCCGGTACCTGCATCGCGCACAAACCCACTGATTGTCACCCTTCCCTGGCCTTGCAGAGAAAGGGACATAACGCACAGCAGGAGCATTCCTGGGAGATATGTAAGAAACTTATTCAACATCTTTTATTATTAGCAAACAATTTTTAGAGAAATAAGTTCCTGAAATGGGTAAAAAGGAAATAAAATTGTTATCAGAAGCCTGAATCCATGTCCATGCCACCTCCGCTTTCCTGGCGATCACGTCGCTGGTCCATCCGGTAGTTGTTGATCCTGTAACTCAGGGTCAGCATTACCACGCGGGGTTCACGCTGCATCAGCACATACTGGGAGAACCCATTTCCTGAGGCAGTGAATTCCCGTTTCATGCTTCCCATGAGGTCCCTGACCTGTAGTGTGGCTGAAAGTTTGCGCTTGAAGAAATCCTGCCGCACCGCCAGGTTGATATAGTACATGCCTTCTGCAGAACCCTGGGCGGTTACCGTGGGACCGTGGTATCCTATGTTGGTCTGGATCCTGCTGGTCGGGGTCACTGTAAAAGTTGCATTTGCATTGGCGTTCCAGCTTACATTTGAATTGTCGACCGTTTCACCATACAGTTCACCCATGATCCTGTAGTAGTAGACATTGGTGCTGGCGTTCAGGTTGAACCATTTGGCAAACTGCCAGTTTGCCATCAGTTCCGATCCGGCCACGTGGTCTTCGTTGATGTTCTCAAACCGCTGGTAGAAGATTCCTGCATCACTGTCATAATCAGTCACACGTGTGATCAGGTTGGTGGTATTCCTGTAATAGGCTTCAAAGGCGAGGAAATTCTTTCCCCATCCTTTCTGGTACCCAAGCTCAAAAGAGTTCACGTATTCAGGTTCAAGTCCGGGATTCCCTATTCGGATGGTCTGCCTGTCGATGAAACTGGGCACCGAATCAAGATAGTGGCTCCTGGGGCGGTTGACCCTTTTGCTGTAACTCATCATCACCTGGTGATCGTTTTCGAATTGTCGTGCCAGGTGCAGGGTCGGATAGTAATCGAACCTGTTGATTTCATAGGAGGTGTTGAAATTCTCGTACTCAATCAGCCTGCGGGTATATTCGCCACGTATTCCAGCCTGGTACTGTATTTTCCTGAATTCGCCGCCAACCTGCACATATGCACCCTGAATATTCCTGTAAAAACTGATCTCGCTGCTGTTCTCTTCCACTGCATTCCACTGGTCCGTATCCGGATCATATTCCTGGTAGACAAAATCCTCCGTTTCATCATCGATCCGCGCCTGGTAGCCTGCTTCAAATGTTCCGTTGGCAAGTGGTTTGGTATAATCAACCTGGATACGTGTTTCCATCCCATTGTCGGTTTCCATGTTCCTGTTTTTCTGCATGATGGCACCCGGGAGCAACGTATAGTTTTCATCTGCTTCGTGGAATTCAAGTTCTTCGGTCCCGTCCCCGAAGCTGCGTGAGAAATTGGCCATGGCCACGAGTTTATGTGCAGATGTATCGAAGGTCTGCGTAAAGTTCAGGTTACCGCTGAAATAGGTTCTGTTGCGGGACATGACATCCGTATTGACGAAATAGAGGTCAGTACTGCCTGGTATGCTGTATTCGTGGGAAGTGCTGGACCTGTCGATTCCGAATATATACTGACCGCCGTTGGCTTCAAGGGCAAGGTTGCTTTTCGATGAAAAATCATAGTCCATGCCGGCTTTGAGCTGGTATCCGCCCCGGATGAAATCAAAAGAACCAGAAGCATCATTGTATTCCTGCACCCCATTTTCGAGATAGGTAACATGTTCCCTGGTGAGTGTTCCGGCGTAGAGGTTATCATCGTAGCTGCCACCGACAAAATAGTTCAATTTACCGGTTCTCCTGTTCAGCAGTCCATCGAACCTGTACTTGTTATTCAGTCCCACAGAGGCATTGACGATGCCGGTTGTTCCTCTTTCCACCTGTTTTTTCAGTACGACGTTGATGATTCCCCCGTTGCCATCCGGATCGTATTTTACTGACGGATTGGTAATGATTTCAATATTCTGGATGGTACTGGCCGGTATCTGGCGCAGGGCATCTGCAGCATCCAGCACCGTTGGTTTTCCATTGATCAGGACAGTGAAGCTGCCACTGCCCCTGAGGGAGACATTTCCTTCTATATCCACTGATACTGATGGCGTATTTTCCAGCACATCCACTGCCGTTCCCCCGGCGGCACTCAGGTCCTCACTCACATTCACCACCTTCTTATCAATCTTGTATTCCACCCTGCGCTGGTCGGCGACGATTTCAACTTCAGCGAGAGCTTCTGTACTGAGTGATAGCGCTACTTCCCCGAGATCCACAATCTGGCTGCTGCGCGATACGACCACGGGGCTTTGCACGGACTTCTCGTAACCAACAAATTTAACTTCGATGTAATAGGTGCCGAAGGGTACATCCTCCAGTTTGAATAGTCCTTTTGTATCGGTAACAGTTCCGGTTACAAGGGAAGAATCCGACATCCTGAACACTGCAATACTGGTGTATTCCATAGGCACCTTTGAAGATGCTTCAAAAACGCTCCCGGTGATCAATCCTTTTGCTTCAGGATTCAGATTCCCGGGATTTGGTCCGCCCTGTCCATATAAATAACTACTTGCCAGCACGATGAGTGCCAGTATCATGGTATTTCTAAATTTCATTCGATTGGTTTTATTCAACACCTCGCTACATTTCACCGTCGTTAGACAATGAAAGCAGCAAAGAGTTTAACGGGAAGTGTTAAAAAAGTGTAATTTCTACACAGTCTGACTGAGGGCGTCCAGGAAAGCTTCCACAGAAGCGGTGATGATATCCGTTGAAGCCGAAAAACCGTAATAGACCTGTCCCTTGGATTCCACCCGGACGTGAACTTTCCCCAGGTCGTTGCTGCCCCTGTGGATGGCCTGGATCAGGAATTCTTCAAGTTTCACTTTCTTTTTAATAATCATCTTTACAGCACTGAAGGCGGCGTCGACAGGACCGTTTCCTTCGGCGGTTGCAGAATGGCAGGTTCCCTCCCACTCGATGGTAACGGTGGCTACCGGTACGGAACCTTTTCCGCAGAGCACCTGCAGACGGTGCAGGTGAAGGTTTCGTTTGATATCCCGTGAACTTGCACCCACCAGGGCTTTGAGGTCATCGTCGTCCACCTCCTTTTTTGCATCAGCCACAGTGATGAACTGTTCGTAGAGTGAATCAAGTGCATCTTTTTCAAAGGAATAGCCAAGGGCTTTCAGCCTGTGCTTCAGGGCAGCCCTGCCGCTTCTTGCCGTAAGTACAAACGATGATTCCTTGATCCCGACGGTTTTAGGGTTAATGATCTCGTAGTTTTCCCGTTTCTTGAGCACGCCATCCTGGTGGATGCCGGAGGAATGGGCGAATGCATTTCGCCCTACGATTGCCTTGTTGGGCTGCACCGGCATGCGCATGAGGGTGGAGACGAGCCTGCTGGCATTGTAGATCTTCCTGGGGTTGATGTTGGTCTCGAGGTTCAGGTGTTTCCGGCTTTTCAGGATCATTACCACCTCTTCGAGGGAGGTATTCCCGGCGCGTTCACCAATTCCGTTGATGGTCACCTCTACCTGCCTTGCGCCATTGATCACCCCCGACATGGTGTTGGCCGTAGCCATCCCAAGGTCGTTATGACAGTGCGTGGAAAGGATCGCCTTGTCGATATTGGGAACATGGTCCATGAGGTATTTGATCTTCTTTCCATATTCTTCGGGCAACGTGTACCCGGTGGTATCCGGAATGTTGATGACCGTGGCACCGGCCCCGATCATCTTTTCCACCACGAGGGCCAGGAATTTGTTGTCGGTCCTACCGGCGTCCTCTGCATAGAACTCGACGTCTTCCACGAACGATTTGGCATATTTCACTGCATCGATGCCTCGTGCGATGATCTTTTCAGGGGTACTGTTCAGTTTATGATGAATATGGTAATAGGAAGTTCCGATTCCGGTGTGTATCCGCGGTCTCCTGGCATACTTGAGTGCTTCTGCAGCCACTTCAATATCGCGCTTGATGGCCCTGGTAAGTCCGCAGACCACTGGTTCCGTAACAGCTTTCGAGATTTCGATCACGGAGTTGAAATCGCCCGGGCTGGAAATAGGGAAACCAGCTTCGATCACATCGACACCGAGGCCTTCGAGCATTTTGGCAACTTCAATCTTTTCAATAGTATTCAATTGGCATCCAGGGACTTGTTCACCATCTCTCAACGTCGTATCAAAAATATATACGCGGTCCTTACTCATGTTCTGATGTTTTAAGTAGTTTTTATGTATTGTCTGCAAATTTATGCTTTATAGCACAATAACCTTACAATTTGCTGTACTTTTCCGATAAAAAATGAATTTTTATACCCTGACGTTCCGGCAAACCGTCACTTCCGGCAAAAAAAAAAGGCAGGAACACTGTCGGAAGCTCCTGCCAGATAGCGCAAAAAGTGGTTGCTGCTAGTCGAATTTTTCCCTGAGGCCGGCCACCCAGGCTGCGATCCTTGGCTTGTTTTTTGAAGCCTGGTTTTCATAGTCAATGGCCAGTCCCACGAATTCATTGTCACGCACTCCCCCGGAACGTTCATAGGTATATCCTTCCGTACTGGTAAACCCGACGATCTCTGCGCCCTGTTCCTCCAGAATTTCAGCCATCAGGCCGATGCCATCCTGGAAATTCTCCGGGTATCCTTTCTGGTCACCCAGTCCGTAGATTGCGTATTTCTTTCCTTTCAGATCCATTTCTTCCAGCGCCGGAACAAATTCGTCCCAGTAATTGGGAAGTTCACCATCGAACCACGTGGGCACTCCCAGGATCGCCTGGTCATAGGCGAGGAACTGTTCTTCGGTGATCTCTTCGGCATTCACCATTTCGATGGCCTCGTCATTGAATTCCTCCTTGATCTTTTCTGCGATCTTTCCGGTTTTTTTGGTATGGAAACTGTAGATAATTGCTGTTTTTTTCATTTCAGGAATCAGATTGTATTCTCGTTATCAATTTATTTAACCTCCAGGTATTTTCTTGCTTACATTGCCCGGTTTTCCATATTGGAATGCAAGCAATACGCATTTGGCTGACTGCTAATATTTCAGCAGCTTGTCAAGGGCGGTTTGTATCCTGTCCATGTCAGGCAGGATAGCTTTCTCAAGTATCCTGTTAAAGCCCACGGGGGTAAACGTGGATCCCACGCGCATCACTGGTCCGTCGAGGTATTCGAACGCTGCCTCATTGATCTGGGCCACCACCTCACCGCCAAATCCGCTGAAAACCTTGTCTTCATGCACCACCAGTGCTTTCCCGGTTTTTTTAACGGAAGCAAGGATGGTTTCAGAATCGAGAGGACTGAGGGAGCGCAGGTCGACCACCTCCACAGAAACATCTTTTTCTGCCATTTTCATGGCGATGTCCATACACATCGGCGTTGTGTTTCCGTAAGTAATGATGCTCACATCCGTACCTTCCCTTCTTACCTTGGCTTTGCCAAATGGTACTTCAAAATCATCCGGGACGGGAGTTGCCACCTTGGGTGCATTGTAGAGCGCCTTGGGTTCAAGAAACAAGGTTACGCCCCTCGAGCGGATGCTTGTCCGCAGCAGTCCGGCCGCATCGTCGGCATAGCTCGGGTACACCACGCGGATCCCCGGGAGTGTTGTAAGTGCTCCTTCGATGGTCTGACTGTGATAGAGGCCACCTCCGATGTATCCGCCTGAGGCGAGACGGATGGTGATATTCGGACTGAATTGACCGTTGGAGCGCCAGTAGTCGTGCGATGTATCCACCAGTTGCTCCATGGCAGGCCAGAAATAATCAGCAAATTCAGCTCCTTCAACAACCAGTCGCAGTTTGTCATTGAACCTGCTCATCCCGTTGGCAGTCCCCACAATGAAATCTTCAGCGATGGGTGCGTTAAAAACGCGTTCCTTGCCAAACTCCTGTTGCATTCCCTTGGTAACATTGAAAATTCCGCCTTTGTCCTTGTTGGCCACATCCTGTCCCCAGATATAGGTATCGGGATTGTGCCTGAATTCAGCTTTCAGTGTTTCGTTGATGCCCTCGATCAGTTTTTTCGGTTCTCCTTCGTGCTGGTGCAGTCCTTCGGGATATTTTTCAGAAACATAAGGTTCCGGGATCACGAAGTCGTAAATAGAAGCCGGGTCGGGATCGGGTGCGCTCATGGCAGCCTTGTGTGCTTTTTTCACTTCCTCTTTGGCCTGTTCCTCAATGGCCACCAGTTCTTCTTCGGTAAACCGCTCATACCTGAGCAGCAAGCGCCTGTATTTTGCAAGCGGATCGTATTCACTGACATAATTGAGTTCATAGTCGTCCCTGTAAAGGTCATGCCGGTCGGAATTGGAATGGGAGTGCATCCTGACACAGTTGGCCTGGACAATCACCGGGTGTTCATGTTTCTCCACGTATTCCCTGGCTTCGAACATGGTGTTCATGGAGTCGAATACATCCTTGCCATTACAGTGGAAGATCTTCAGGTATTTGAACCCGCTGAAGTTATCGGCCACTTTCCTGTTGGCGGTCTGGTCCTTTTTGGGCACTGAGATACCGTATCCATTGTCCTGGAAGACGAAGATCACGGGCAGTTGTTCATTAGATGCGCCGTTGATTGCCTCATACACGTATCCCTCCGATACGGAAGATTCGCCCTGGCTGCTGATGGCGACGCCGGGCACCTTGTATTTCTTGATTGCTCTTCCTGCGCCCGTGGCATGTGGCGCATGGTTCCCGGTGCACGAGGATGAATTATGTATGTTCCATTCGGGTTTGGCAAAATGGTTTGACATGTGTCTGCCGCCACCGGCCACATCTGTGGCTTTGGATATTCCGTTCAGGATGAGTTCTTCGGGGGAGATTCCTGCCGAAAGTGCAGTAAGCATATCCCTGTAGTACGGAAACAGATGGTCGGTTTCCTTATTGAACACCTGTCCGATGGCCAGTTGTATACCGTCGTGACCTGCATAGGGTGCATGGTACGACCATCCGATGGCCTGTTTCAGGTAATTGGGCGCCCTGTCGTCAATTGAACGGCCTATTACCATGAGCTTGAACCATTTTTCCAGGGTTGATTTATCTGTTCTCTTAATATGAAATTGTTTTTCTCTGGACATATCAATACAAGTTGTAAATTCTTAAAAAGTATGGTTGGGTTTAAATAGTGCGATTGACATCAAAATCCTCGATGTAGTCGCCAAGGGTTCTCAGGAATGCACCACCCAGTGCACCGTCGATGATCCTGTGGTCGTAGGTAAGTGACAACCACATCTTCTGACGTATGGCGATCACGTCGCCATCAGGTGTTTCCAGTACAGCGGGTTTTTTCTTGATGGCGCCGATGGCCAGGATCGCAACTTCCGGCTGGTTGATGATCGGGGTACCGATATCATTTTTAAACGTACCGAAATTGGTGATGGTAAATGTTCCCCCCGAGATATCGTCGGGACTCAGTTTATTGCTCCTGGCCGCCTGGGCTATATTGTTGAGACTGGAGGTAAGGCCATTCAGGTTCAGCTGGTCGGCGCGCTTGATATTCGGCACGATCAGGTTGTTGTCCTCCAGCGAAACAGCGATACCAAGGTTAATGTTTTTCCGTACAATGATGTGGTCACCATCCACGCTTGCATTGACCATCGGGTAGTCGCGCAGCGCCTTCACGGTTGCCTCCATGAATACCGGCAGGTAGGTGAGTTTCTGTCCCTCTTTTTTGAGGAATTCGTCCTTCACCCTGTTTCTCCAGTTGACCACGTTGGTGACATCAATCTCGAGCATGTTGGTAACGTGCGCGGAGGTTTGTTTGGAGTGGATCATATGTGCAGCGATCAGCTTTCGCAACCTGCTCATCTCGATGACCTCGTCGCCTGTATCTTTTGAAACGGTCACTTTCACCGCCGGGGCCGGGGTTGATTTTTTTGGTGTTTCTGCGGACGGTCCTGCTGCTGGTGCTTTTGCAGCGGCTCCTGCTGTGCCCCTGGATTCGATATAGGTCAGGATGTCATTCTTCTGCACCCTTCCGTTCTGTCCGCTGCCCCCGATCGAATCAAGCTCTTCCTGTGAGACCCCTTCTTCAGTGGCTATTTTTCGCACCAGCGGAGAATAGAAACGGCCGGATGCTGAAGCGATACTTTGCTGTCCCTGGGTTTGTCCAGGTGTTCCGGCGGCCGCTGCAGCTGCAGCTTTTTCTCTGCCGGTTGCGCCAGTGGATTCCCTGGCGGATGCTTCTGCAGATTCCTTGACGGGCCCATCCGGGCTTTCATCTTGCTGTGTTTCTTCAGCATCCGCCTCCCCGGATCCTTCATCGCCTGCCGCATCGGCATCCATGTCGATCACTGCAATCACAGTACCGACAGCGACGGTTTCATCCTGGTCGAACAATACTTTTTTTATAACACCTTCAACGGGTGAAGGGATTTCAGAATCTACCTTATCGGTAGCGATTTCGAGCAGAACATCGTCTTCCACGACCTTGTCTCCTTCTTTCACGAACCATTTTGTAATGGTTGCTTCCTCGATGCTCTCACCCATTTTAGGCATTACGATTTCAAACTGCGCCATGTCAAATTATGAGTTTGGTTTACGGATATTTTCATTAATTCGGTGGTATAACAACACTTTTCATAAAATGTTTTGTCAAAAACATACGATTTAAACGCAATCAATCTGCCGCAAATTCCAAATCAAGGCTTATATGGTCTGCCGAAGATTTCTTGTCTGAGGCTCCTTTGACTTTATACTCCGGGTAGCTGACAGTGACATCCGGGTAATTCAGGTGGAAGACCATGGCTAGCAGGGAGAAAATTTTAGGTCCCTGTGGCACGATAACAACATTGTACTCCTCCCTTAATGGAAGGATCATCTCTAAAAAAGTTTTGTACAGTTCTGCTGTATCACGAAGCGGGTAATGGACCAGGTTCTGAATATCCACCTTTTTGATGATACTGTGGTTATTGATGAAAATGTTTTCCACGTAGGATTTATGAACCGCCGGATCGGCATAGAGCAACAGCATGTGATCAGGTTTGACAAGGTCGTAAACAGACTTACCGACACCTTTGTCATTCCCCAGTCCCATTATGAGTGCTGTTTTTTTGTGCTGTTTAACGTGGTTCGAATGGCTGCCGTTAAGCGTGAACTGGCGCAGTGACACCTTCCTGCGGTACTCAACCGGTTTATAGAAGTGTGCAGGACAATAGCTGATCCTCACATCGGCTTTTTGGAAGCTGTCATTGCCATTCAGGTAGTTCAGGAAACTGTCGTACCACCGGCGTGTCATCAGCGTAATGTCGATCAGCACCCTGATGTGGTCCTCGTCATGGCCCTGGAAAATGGACATAAAATCTGGTTGTCCGAATGGCTTTACAAGTAAACTCTGATACCCGTGTTCCCTGAAATACCGGTCATTTTCGGCCCTTGCAGGTTCTTTCAGATGATCGGAAAATGCCAGTACCACATTTTTTTTGCCCGGATCATTCAGGTATTTGGGAATACAAGTTGCACGGGATTCATAGCCAGAAGCTGCAATAAACAGGTCTGGCTCAAAGGCAGGCACCTCCTCGTTGCGGTGTTTAATATCGATGAGTTCCACAATGCATATTCATGATCACGGTCACAAAGATACAAGTAATTGCAGATTTCCAAAGACAAAATTGTTCAGAGAAGTGGATTGCTGACCGGAATTTCTGTAATGGGTCCCGGGTGGTTTTTATCTACCAGGAAGAGGTTCAGGTAGGGCCAGAGTTTCACGCTGTTCACAGCCCTGAACATCATGGATGAGGTATAGCGTTGAATGCGCGATTCCTTGTAAGTGGAAGTATTCATAAGTATGACCCAGTTCACACCATCCTGTTGTCGGACGAGGAGTGCGGTGGATCCGCTGATGTAGCCAGTCCGCCACCACGTGCCATAATGGTCCTGTCCCCTCCACCCAAACAGTCCCATGCCGGCCAGTTCAGGATCCACCATCATCTCCAGGGTTTCTTTTTCGAGGATATCCCGCTGGTTGCCAAAACCGTCCAGCGCGGTCATGAGTTTGCATAATTCGGGAGCAGAAGCCACCCAGCCGCCTGCAGCCCCAAGCAATTCAATATTGTTTCCTCCATAGTGGGAAGGCACGATTTCGCCTGATCCATCGACGGCATATGTCATCAGTTTTCTTCCCTCACTATAATAATTCACCTCATTGGGATATTTCTCATGTGCATAACTGCGGCCGATATGCATATCGTGAATACCGGCGGGTTTAAGCAGGTTCATGATCACGTAATCCTCGTAAGGCATGCCGCTTTTCACTTCAATGATTCTCCCCAGGATTCCGTAGCCAAGGTTTGAGTAGCTGTACCTGGTGCCTGGATCATAATTCAGGTTCCTTGACAGGGTAAATTCGATGATATGGTCAGTCTTTGCAGGGGGATCGATTTTTAATTTACGTGCGATATACAGTGAATTGAACATCGGGTCACCGCTATGTTTTGACCATCCGGCGGTATGGTTCAGGAGGTGTCTGACGGTGATCTGCTCCACCCTTTTGTCTTTGTAGCCGGTGAACAAGGTTGTATCCAGAATACCGGCGGGTCCGAAAACATTGTCATCCAGGTCGAGGAGGCCGCCTTCGTAGAGTTTCATAACGGCTGCTGCCGTGATCAGTTTGGAGACTGAGGCGATCCTGAAAAGGTGTCCGGGTTTGACTTCTTCCTTTTTCTCCACGTTCGCATAACCGAATCCCTTTGCATACACAAGTTCCTCGTCCTTGGAAATCGCAACACTGGCTCCCTTGATTCCCCATTGCCTGATAAACTCCTCTACCATTTCATCGATCATCGTCGTAGCCGAAAAATCTGAATACTGGTTTTCCAGCTTGAGAGAAAAAGCCACCTCCTCATTCTCAATGATAAATGAATTTCCATCGTCCGAGAAGGTCAGGGCAATTTCCCCGAAGTAAAACAATGTGACCAATGCAGCTATAGTAAAAATACTTCTTTTCATACCTGTTTTAAAAATCAAAAATGCAGCGTTGCTGCCGTTGTGACAAAATTACTGAGTATTATTAAATGTCAGACAACTAGCAGGTTAGCCTTATTAACATTTGGCTGTTAATAGTTTTAATACGCTATTAAACAACCAGATAAACCAATTGTTCATTTAGTGCGAATGGCATATATATTTGTAACATACACATCACTTCGCACCGAATTTCAATGATTGATGGATCATAATGCTGGTTAGAGAAGCTGAATTGGATCGTTAATCAAAAACGGTCAGCGGGAGGTATCAGAACGGGAATTGGGATGCTCCAAAACGGTCAGCGGGATATATCAAAACGGGAAGCAGGAGGTATCAGAATGGTCAACGGGAGGAATAAGAACCGGAAGCTGGAGATATCAGAATGGTCAACGGGAGGTATCAGAATGGTCAACGGGAGGTATAAGAACCGGAAGCTGGAGATATCAGAACAATCATCGGGAGGTATAAACACACAAATGGGAGCCAGTC
>Ga0180430_10001368_pt1 | contig 23910 bp, 20 predicted proteins | sample SS_ome_9_FD_132999 | JGI IMG/M metagenome (GOLD analysis project Ga0180430, IMG submission 132999) | Hypersaline lake sediment archaeal communities from the Salton Sea, California, USA - SS_1_S_2 metaG | ecosystem: Environmental > Aquatic > Non-marine Saline and Alkaline > Hypersaline >... | reverse complement strand
CTGCCAGAGCCGTTCGGCCAGCGGGCGCTCCTCGCCAGACTGCGGGTTGACCCAGTAGGGGCTCAGCTGTTTCATCTGGGTCACCGACAGGCCGTACTGGTCGAAGGTGCCAAAGGATTCGTTGAGGTCCCAGTTGGCGAAGACGAAGCGGCTGTCCAGGTCACGGTGGTAGAGGTAGTAGTTGCAGCAGCGGCCGATGTAGGTGTCGAGGTTCACGCAGAGGTTGTCCACCGCGATGAGGGCCAGGGCGCTGTTCACGTCGATCAGCTCGTGCATCACCTCGGGCAGGTCGCCGATGGCCGTGTTGTTCAGCCCGTCTGTGAGTTCGATCAGGGCCGACCAGTCGTTGGCCGTTTCGTTGGTCTTCAGTTCGTAGTTTTCGTAGTAGGACTCGGGGTCGGTGCCGAGGTACTCCAGGGTGCCGTATTCGTCGCCCTTCCAGAGGTTGCCGTCCTCGTCATCCCCGAAGCGGCTCTCGATGAACTCCTTGTCGAACTGCTCCACGATGGTGTAGAGGCCCCAGTAGCCGCCGTTGATGTACAGCGCCGCGTAGCTGGTCCGCTCGGTGGGCAGCCCGATCGCGTCGCACAGTTCGTACATGCACGTCTCGCGGACACCGCTGGGGTCGAGGTAGTTGCAGTTGAGGTTCAGCTTGTCCACGCCGTGGAGTTCCTGGTCGTCGACGAACTCGTTGAGATCCAGCTTGAATGATTTCTTATCCGTATCGTTGTTGTAGTAACTGCTGCTGCCCTTGAAGCGGACGCCGATGTCGTCCAGGTGGATGCCGCCCCAGTCGAAGTCGGCTTCGAGATAGAGCGGATCATCCAGGCCCTCGAAATTGTCCTCCAGCTGGCTCCACCAGTCGGTCTGGCTGAAGGTGAGGTGGATTTCGTGGACCGCATCCCCTTCGAACAGCGGGTGTGTCTCCGCGGGGGGGTAATCGGCGATGGCCGGTGATGCCGAGCCGATGACGAACAGGACGGCAAGGAGGGTGAAGGCGAGACGAGCGAACCAGTTTCTGATCATCATCCGGTTCCTTTCAGCGTGAAGATCGGGTTCCCGGGGCGAATGCCGGTCCCCGATCCGTTTTCTTCATCATTGCCGTTCGTCGGCTTGTCGAGCCTGATCATGATCATCATAGGCCTCGACGATGAACGGGATGCCGGCGCCCGGATGACGATGTTGTCATCATCCCCATGCGGAGGCCTCACGAAAGAAGGCCCCTCATCCCGGGGGGATGAGGGGCTGGGGGGGAGCACGTGACCTGCTCAAGGGGATGTCAGGAAGACGTTCAGGTCACCGTGCAGGAGGTCCTGTTATCGACGCCGGGTTTCGTTGTCGGCGTTCGGCATCCATTCCGCGGCATCGTCGAGCTCCGCTTCGGTGATCACACCATCCTCGTCGGTGTCGATGAGGGCGAAGAGTTCCGTCGGGCCGGTGAACTCCTCGGTGCTGACCATGCCGTCACCGTTGGCGTCGAGCGTCGTGAAATCGAGTTCGGGGGGGCCGTCCTGCCCGGGCCGCGGGCCGTTGCCGCGACCCTGCCCGCCGCCGTTGCGGTCGGGCGGGTTCTGCAGCGAGGCGGTCACTTCCTCCCGCGTGAGGTAGCCGTCGCCGTCGGTGTCGAAGCCGGAGAAGTGCTCGGCCGGCCCGCCGAACTCGTCCTGGCTGATCAGGCCGTCTTCATTCTTGTCTTCCCGGGCGAAGATCTCGTCGACGCCGGGGGGCTGGCGCATCCCGCCGCCCTGCCCGCCGCCGCGGGAATCGTGGCCCTGGGCCAGCAGGTAGTAGCCGCCTGCCCCGAAAAGGATCAATAGCGCGATGACGCCGATCTGTGCTGGTGTGGTGAGTCTGTTCATGATGATCTCCTTTCGTGGATGAGTTTGTTTTCAATGCTCATCTATACGATACGGATCGATGATGAACGGGCACCCGCTGCCTGGATGACAGTGTTGTCAGAATGCCCGGGGACGGGAATGATGGAATCCCGGCCCTTGGCCCGGCCGGGGAGTTCGGTTACGATGAATGCATGAGCTGCTTGCGCCACTATGGGATCTGGGTGCTCCTGTTCACGTTCTGGATTCAGGATGGGGCCACGGCCGACGAGAGCGGGGTTCTGACATTCCGTGGCGCCTCGGATGCATCCGCCGCGGTGTTCCTCGATGCCGTTCGCCTGGTGGTGGCCGATGATGAGACCAACCAGCTCCGCATCTATGACGTCACCGCGCCGGGGCTGCCGCTGAAGACGATCGACCTGGACGATTTCGGCGTTCTCGATCACGAACATCCGGAGATGGACCTCGAGGGAGGGGTGCGGGTGGGGAACCGGATCTACTGGATCGGTTCCCACGGCCGCAACCGCAAGGGCAAGGTGCGCGTCAACCGCGCCTGCTTTTTCGCCACGGAGATCAAAAGCGCAAGGGACGGCTTGACCCTGGCGCCCGATGGCCGTATCTACCGGCGCCTGGTCGATGACTTGCTCGAGGAGCCGGGGCTCAGGACCCTCGAGCTGGAACGGGCGGTGGGGGACCGCAGGGGGCAGCAGCGGGACCTGGCCCCCAAGCGCCAGGGGTTGAACATCGAAGCCCTGGCCGCCTCCCCCGATGGCCGGAGGCTCTACATCGGCTTTCGCAATCCACGCCCCAGGGACCCGGCAAGCGGTCAGGCCCGGGCGCTGGTCGTGCCCCTGGAAAATGCGGAGGCCGTACTCATCAAACGTCAGCGCCCCCGCTTCGGCGCACCGCTGCTCTGGGACCTCGACGGCCTGGGCCTGCGCTCGATGGAATACGTTCCGCACCGGCAGTCCTATCTGCTGGTGGCCGGCCTTTTCGATGAGGGGGACCGCTTCGTGCTCTACGAGTGGTCAGGCCGCCCGGCCGATCCCCCCCGGCCGGTCCGCCGCCTGGACCGGGTCGAGGGCTTCCGGCCGGAAGCCCTTGTCGATCATGGCGCGGATGGCCGCCTCCTGCTTCTCAGCGACGACGGCAGCCGCGAGGTCCCGGATGCGTTGGGGGTAAAGGTGAAGAACAAGACCCTGGCGGACCTGGATCAACGGACCTTCCGGGGTCTCTGGATCACGGTGGATTGACCCGGATCAGCCCTCGGCGGTTTCCCCGTAGGCCAGGGAGACCCGGTGCAGACCCTCCAGGCCGGAGAGGTCGCCGACCAGTTTTTCGGTCAGCTTCGGATTCTTGAGCACCACGTGGAAGGTCAGTTTGAGTGCGTCGCCCATGCGGCTCGACTGCACGTTGAGCAGCCGGTGCTGGTCCAGGTACTGCTCGAACACCGGCAGGTAGACTTTCCGTTCCTCCTCGCTCATCGTGGGCAGGATGTGCATGCTCAGCATGTACTCGTTGCGGGCGATGGCGCCGTGCCGGGTCCAGTGGAGGACGAAGATGAAGAAGCCGATGAGCAGCGTGCCCAGCACGGCCAGCCTGAGGTTCCCCGTGCCGGTGCCCATGCCCACGCCCAGCGCGAAGAAGACGAAGGCGGTGTCCCGGGTGTCCTTGACCACCGTGCGGAAGCGGATGATCGACATGGCCCCGGCCAGGCCGAAGGCGCGGGCGATGTTGTCGCCGATGACCATCATCACCACGGTCATGATCATCGCCAGCAGGACCATGGTGTTGACGAAGGAGAAGGAGATCGTCAGTTGCCGGTGGGTCGAGCGGTAGACCCAGGTGACGAAGATGCCGAGGAGGAAGGCCGCCGCGGTGTTGATGATGATCTCCCCGGTGGTCCAGGGCTCCGGCCGGAGGGCCAGGGTTTTCAGCAGTTCGTCCATCGGTCCATCTTTCTACCGGGCGTGCGGCGTCCAGGCGTCGATGCCCTTGACGTATTTCGAGTAGGCCTGGGGCCGCAGGTTGAGGCGGCTGACCAGATTCGTCATCCACCGGGGCATGAAATCGTCGAATTTCAATTCGAGGACGAAGTAGCGGTCCTCGAAGGCCTGCAACTGTTCCTCCTCGAAAATCTGGTCCATCGAGGGGTTGATCAGGCTGCGGATGTTCTGGTCCAGGGTCATCCGCCAGCGGTCGTTCGTCCGTCCGATGAAGGCCTCCCGCTCGTAGACCACAAGGACCACGGGGTCGAGGCGGGAGGTCTTGAGGTTGAAGCGGAAGCGGTCGAGCATTTGGCGCTCCCCGTTCCCCAGGTCCGGCAGCGTCTCCTGCGGGTCTTTGCCGTTGAGGGCGTCGTTCACCTTTTCCAGGTCGAGCATTAACCGCTCCTTGCGGCCCAGGCGGCCGATCTTGCGCTTGATCTCCAGGAAGGCCGCGGCCCGGTCCCGGGGCAGGTTGTAGGTCCTGACCCGCAGTTTCTTGCGCACGCAGACGCTGTCGAGCTTCTCGAAGTAGAATCCCAGGTCCTTCGAATCGAAGTAGATGCTGCGCACGGTGTAGGCCTTGCCCGGGAGGTCCCGGCAGTGCACGTCGTGCTCCACGTGCGGCCGCGCCAGTTCCCGTATCTTCGGGATCATGCTTCGGGGGATGTGGTACTTCAGCTCGTAGCGCTGGAACCCGATCCACTCGGCGCCCATCAGTGCCCCCCCTCGCCGGCCGATTCCGGGGTGACGGCATCCGCCGGCCCTTCGGCGAGGCCCAGGCCCCGGAGCAGGTCTCCGGCCAGGCACTGCAGGAGGTTCGACTTCCCGCAGCGGATCTCGGCCCGGCCCTGCATGCCCTCTTCCAGGATGCCGTGCGGGTTGTCCGCCAGGCCGAGAACGGTGAGGTAGGTGCCGGCCCCGGTCTGCAGGGCCCGGCGATCGACGCGGATCACCCGGCCCTCCACCTCGCCGGCGCCCGGCACGTGGGCGTGGTAGGTCTGGCCGACCTGGGGAAAGGCGCCCAGCTGCTGGGGCAGGAGGATGCGCACCACCATGGAGTCCAGCACGGCGGCGCTCATGATCATGCCGGTTTCGCCGCCCAGGGAGAGGCGCCCCGAAACCGGGCAGCGGATCTCCTGGGCCTCGTTCATCGATTCCAGGGCGGCCAGTTCGTTCTCGAGGCCCTGCACGGCGACCCGGGCCGTGGCGATCTCCTCGGGCCGGGCGCCGGTGGTCAGCACCATCAGCTCGGCTTCGGCCAGCTCGAGGTTCAGTTGCTTGACCCGGTAGTCCCCCCGGGCCTCCTCCCAGTCGTCCCGGGAGGTGATCCCGTCCTCGAAGAGGCTCTGCTGGCGCCGGTAGCGTTCCCGGCAGGTTTCCAGCTCCGCCTCGGCCAGGCTGCGGTTCACTTCGGCCCGGTCGATCTCTTCGGCCTTGGCCGCCCCCATGAGGGAGGCCAGAACGGCCCGGGCCTCGTTCAGTTCGCGTTTCTTTTCGGCCAGGGCCAGCTCGAGGGAGGAATCGCTGATCCGGGCCACCACCTGCCCCTCCTCCCCGAAGACGACGTCGTCCTCGTGGAGGCCGGGCAGCTGGAGGTCCATGAACGACGAGCGGTCGAACTGGTAGAGCCGGTAGTGGATCATCCGGTCGGCGGCGAGGTCCACGGCGCGGGACTCGAAGGAGCCGGGCCTGATCTCGGCCAGCGTCCATCGGGCCGACGGCTCGAGCACGCACGCGCCGCCGACCTTGCTCTCCGCGGGCACGAAGGCACAGAGCACGACGACGAGGACCAGCCCCAGGAGCAGCAGCAGCCAGAGCCGGCCCAACTGTCTGGGTTCTGGTACGGTGTTCATGGCGCTGTCGATCCCGTCACCGTGCAGGCCGCGGTGTCCGTGTCCCCCGACAAGGCGTAGGGCGGCTGGTTGTAGGGCGCAGGGGTCACGTCCTGCGCCGTGAGCTGGAAACTGTTCTGGCCCACCAGCGACCCCAGCGCCGGGATGGCCTGCCACCAGGAGCCGACGAACGAGTCGCCGGCGGCCAGGTTGGTCCAGCCGTTGCGCCATTGCGGGTAGTACTGGCCGCCGGCCAGGGTGACGTTGAGCCGTGCCGCCACCCGGCGCGCCTGGTCCTGGTAGCAGTTGGTCAGCGTCACCGACATGCGGGTGGAAAAGGGGAGCGTGCCCGAGGCCGGCTGGCAGGCCAGGTCGGCGGTTATCGTCCCGCCGCACGGGGCATTGGCCGTCCCCGGGGTGGGGGCCTCGTAGAACGTCCAGTCGTTCGGCTCCTCCGGGCAGCGGCCCTGGGACACGTCGGTGGTCTGCACGCCGTAGCTCACCGAGTCGATGATCGCGTTGCCGTTGGCGTCGGTGTCGAAGAGGCCCACCTCCTCGCCGCCCACGGAGAGCTTGAAGCTGGTGTGCGTGTCGCCCTGGTACTGTTCGTCGTCGGCCCAGAAGAGGATGCAGCCGTTGGCCGGAATGCTCAGGCCGTCGGGAATCTGCCACTGGGTCGGGTCGGCCAGGTCGTCGGTGAGGTACATCCCCCCGAGATTGACGGGTGCGTCGCCGGTGTTGCGCAGTTCGATCCAGTCCTCGTACGCGCCCGGGTCGTCGGGGTCTTCGATCACGGTATCGTTGCCGGCCATGAACTCGTTGATCACGACCAGCGAACCCGGGGCGGTTTCGCACGCCAGGGGATAGGTGTCGTAGCGCCAGACCTCGGGGGCGAGGCCGATGTCCTCGGCGATGAAGATCCGCGACGTCTCGTCGGGGCAGTCGTCGGCCAGGGCCAGGCCTTCCTGGTTGTCGCCGGCGCAGGTGTATTCACGGAGGAACGTGCCGTCGCTGGTCATCTCCACGATGACCAGGTCGTTCTTGAACAGGGCATAGAGGGTTTCGTTGCCCTCGAGGTAGTCGAGGCCGGAGATGTCCTCCCGCCCCCCCGGCGGCAGGATGGTGTCGATGTGCGACACGGCGCCACCGGCTTCGAGCTGGAAGACGTAGATCTTGCCGTCGCCCTGGTGCCCGGCGTAGACCAGGTCGCCGACCCAGGTCAGGGCTTCCAGGCCGTCGCCGTCGAGGCTCGTCATCCAGGGCGTGAGGTCCCAGCTGTTCCCGGTGAGGGTGCCGGTGTCGAGGTCGAACTCGCGGATGCCGTCCGGGTGCTCGACGCCGAGGTAGACCAGCGATGTCTCCTCATCGGGCACGGCGATGGCTTCCAGGTCGCCGCCCGGAATCCAGGTGTGCACCACAACGCCGTCCCCGTCCAGCTCGGAGACGTAGCCGTCATCGCTGACCACCAGCAGGTGCTGGCGCCCGTGGTGCCAGGCCGCGCCGCTCGGCTCGTAGCCCGACGGCAGGCCGCCCTGGCCCACCTGGCCGATCTCGGTTCCCGGGCCGCCGGGCCAGGGGTCGCTGGCGAAGAGGGGCGGCCAGGCCAGGCAGGCGGCCAGCAGCGCCAGGCAGGTGATGTGGAGCAGCGTGTTCACATTATCCTCGCGAAGAAAAGGTGAAGGCCGCCCGGCGGCGTCTGCGCGCCGGGCGGCCGGGGTCAATCAGGGTTACGGGGCGATCCCGGTGACCACGCAGGTATCGGTGGCCGTGTCACCGGACATGGGATAGGGCGGCTGGTTGTACGGGGACGGCGTCACGTCCTCCACCAGCAGGCTGAAGACGTTGTCGCCCACCAGCGTGCCCAGGGCCGGGATGTTCTGCATCCAGGCGCTGACGTAGCTGTCGCCGGCGGCCACGTTGGTGAACCCGGCGCGCCAGTTGGGATAGCTGGTGCCGCCGGCGATGGTCACGTCCATGCGCCCGGCCAGGCGGCGGGTCTGACCGGTGTAGAGGTTGGTCAGGTTGATGCTCATCTGGGTGGAGAAGGGAACCGTGCCCGAAGACGGCGTGCAGGCCAGCTGGGCATCCACCGTGTCGGACGAAACCGTCCCGTTGCTCGTGCCCGGCGTGGGATCGGCGAAGAAGACCCAGGTCGCGGCGCCGTCGGTCTCGCGGCCCTCGCTCTGGTCCTCGAGCTGCTGGCCGAAGGTGTAGGAATCGATCAGCTCGTTGCCGGCGTCGACCCGGCCGTAGATGGCGATGTCCTCGCCGCTGGCCCCCAGCTTGAAGTTGGTGTGCAGCGGACCGTCGCCCTCGTCGTCGTCACACCAGACCACCACGAACTCACCTGCGCCGAGGGCCAGCTCGGGGAAGGCCCACTGGGTGGTCTGGGTCAGGTCGTCGGTGAGGTAGAGGCCTTCCATCTCCACGTCCGCCGGGCCGGGGTTGTAGATCTCGACCCAGTCGGGGAAGGTGCCCGGCTCGTCCGGGTCCTCGATGTAGGAGGTGTTGTCGGCCATGAACTCGTTGACGAAGAGGACGATCTCCTCCGGGGTGGTGGAGTTGTCGTTCTCCGCGCCCGGGGTGGCCGTGCCCAGCACCTGGAAATTGCCGGTGCCGTTGGGCCAGCGGCCCCAGGGCACGTCCGGGCCCAGCGGCTGCCAGGTGGTGTCGTCGACGATTACGCCGCCGTCGAGCAGGTAGACCGGTTCGCCTTCGGACTTGAGTTTGAAGTTGGCGTGGTAGTCACCTTCTTCCGGCTCTTCGTCGGCCCAGATGATCATGTATTCACCGGGGGCGATGGTGGTGGCCGGGAAGGTGGAGGGGAAGACGTAGGCGTCGGGGACGCTCAGATCGTCGGTGAGGCTCATGCCGGTGAGCGTGATCGTCTCCGTGCCGCCGTTGTAGATCTCGATCCAGTCGTCGAAGTCGCCGTGCTCGTCGGCGAGGGTGCTGGAATTGCTGGCCATCAGTTCGTTGATCACCAGGCCCTCCAGCGGGGCCCAGGTGCCGATCTCGTTGGAGAGCCAGGTGTGGCGGTCACGAATGAACCCGTCCAGGCCGGGGATGGGCCGCCCGCCCGGGCCACCGGAACCATAGTTCTGGTCGGTGCTCATGGCGAGGTTGAACTGGGTCGAGGTGAAGATCCGCCGTGGAGCCACCTCGGCATAGACGTAGGGCTGGATCAGGGTGCGCAGCGCTTCCATGCGGTCGATCAGGGTGTCGGGGTCGGCGGCGGTGGCCATCAGCTTCTGCAGGTGCCCGATATAGATGTCGTCGTAGGCGTCGACCTGCCAGAGCCGTTCGGCCAGGGGCCGGTCCTCGCCGCCCTGCGGGTTGGTCCAGTAGGGGCTCAGCTGCTTCATCTGGGTCGTGGACATGCCATACTGGTTGAAGACGCCGAAGGACTCGTTGAGGTCCCAGTTGGCGAAGACGAAGCGGCTGTCCAGGTCGCGGTGGTACATGTAGTAGTTGGCGCAGCGGCCGATGTAGGTGTCGAGGTTCACGCAGAGGTTGTCCACCGCGATGAGGGCCAGGGCGGAGTTGACGTCGATCAGCTCGTGCATCACGCCGGGAAGGTCGACGAGGGCCGTGTTGTTCAGGCCGTCGGTCAGCTCGATCAGGGCCGACCAGTCGTTGGTCGTCTCATTGGTTTTCAGCTCGTAGTCGCCGTAGTAGGACTCCTGGTTCGTGCCGAGATACTCCAGCGTGCCGTAGTCGTCGCCCTTCCAGAGGTTGCCGTCCTCCTGGTCGGAGCCGAAGCGGCTGTCGATGAACTCCCCGTCGAACTGCTCGACGATGGTGTAGAGCCCGAAGTAGTCGCCGTTGATGTAGAGCGCGGCGTAGTTGGTCCGTTCGGTGGGCAGCCCGGCGGCATAGCAGAGCTCGTACATGCACTTTTCCCGGACGCCGCTGGGGTCGAGCCAGTTGCAGTTGAGGTTCAGCTTGTCCAGGCCGTAGATCGTCTGGTCGGCGACGAACTCGTCGATGTCCAGTTTGAACGACTTTTTGTCCGTGGGATTGCTGTTGTAGCTGCTGGAGCCCTTGAAGCGGACGCCGATGTCGTCAAGGTGCAGGCCGTCCCAGTCGAAGTCGGCTTCGAGGTAGAGCGGGTCTTCCAGCCCCTCGAAGTTGTTCTCCAGCAGGGTCCACCAGTTGGACTGGCTGAAGGTGAGGTGGATCTCGTGGACGGCGTCGCCGTCGAAGAGCGGGTGCGTCTCGGCCGGGGGATAGCCGGCGAGAGAGGGTGTTGCCGTGCCGATGACGAACAGGCCGGCCAGGAGGATGAAGGCGAAATGACGAATGAACCTCGATTCGGTTGTTTGTCCGCTGCTCCTCGTGAACATCTTGGTGGTCCTTTCAGTGAGGGATGGGTCCAGGCGTTGGTAATCCATTGTTCTTTATCGCGGTCTCCGGGATGGATCTATTTGAATCGCCCGGCTGTGCGCCGGCCGGTAAATCACTGGATGAAGAAGGCCCTTCATCAAATATTCATCAATTCCTCATAAATATGCGTGACCAAGATGAACAAAACGTTGATGGATTAATGACAATCCTGTCATCTGGCCAGAGGATCAAAATGGAACAAGGCGGGACCGGGTACCGTTTTGTTCCGTTCTGCCATGAAATCGTTTCCTGCGGAAACGCGCACTTCCCGTGATGGTGCGCCGACGCCTCTTCAGGCCGGCCAGCTGTCGAACGGCTGCTTTTCCAGCTGCATGGTGCCGTCGGCGCCCTGGCGGATGTTGATCCAGGCCCGCCAGTTCACGTCGTCCAGTTCGGGGTAATCGAGCCGGTAGTGGCTGCAGCGGCTCTCCGTGCGCATGATCGAGGCCCGCAGTTTCATCTCGGCGTTGACGATCATGTTGGCGGTTTCGTGGGCCAGCCGCAGCTCGTGCAGGTCGGCGGCCCTGAGCATCGGCATGTGGTGGTCCCGCAGCTCCTCGACGTAGGCCAGGGCCGCCTTGAGGATGTTCTCCTTCTTGATGTAGATGACGAAGTTCGGGATCATGATGCCCTGAAGGGTCTGCGTGACCCAGGCCGGGCCGTAGCCCGATGTCCGCTTCAGCGGGGCAAGGATCTCCTTTTCCACCGCGCGGGCCCGGGCCGCTGAGATGACGGGCGCGGCCGCCTTCCGGCTGTACTCGGCAGCGGCCTCGGCGGCAATGGCGCCCTGGACGGCGGAGCCGGCCAGGGAGGAACCGATCTGGGTGTAGATGGCGCCCGCCTGGTACGAGCCGAGCGCATCGCCCGCGGCGTAGAGCCCCGGGATGTCCGACTCGCACTTGTCGTTGATCGGCACCAGCCCTTCGGCCTTGTGGATCGACATGCCGGCCGATGAGCCGCCCACGGCAGCGCCGCGGCCGCCGCCGGGGGGGCCGCCGCCGGGAGGGCCGCCGCCTTTTCGGTCACCGCCGGGAGGCCTGCCGCCGCCGGGAGGCCTGCCCCCGCCCGGAGGGCCCTCGCCCCCGGGAGGTCCGCCGCCCCCCGGGGGGCCGCTGCGCTGGAATTCTTCCGGAACGTAGGGACCGCCGTCCGAATTCCCGCCGCTGCTCCGCCCCGGGGGGCCCTGGGTCGACCCGTTGCCGTTGATGTACGCGGTGTAGTTCTCACCCACGCCCAGGTCGTGACGAATGCCGATGCCGGTGACACCGGGGTTCTGCTCCAGCACGCCCTGCCAGCCGTCGTAGCAGGCCGCCGGGTTCTCGGCCCGGCCGCCGTGCCCGTCGTTCCACTCCTTGCCCGTGACCCTGGCGCCGATGCGGTAGGCCATGACGGTGCCGTCGTGGGTCAGGTCGCAGATGGGGAACCCGTTGGGCTTAAACCCGCCGGCCCCGGTGCAGAGGACAACGCTCCTGGCCTTGAAGAAAGTGACCGCCGCTTCGTCCAGGCTGAACCCGGCGGCGCCGGCGATGCGGCCCTGCTCCTTGATCAGGTGCGTGACCACCATCCGCTCGATGACCGGGATGTTCCGCTCCTCGATCGGCTGGCTGAACGCCTTGTTGTAGAGTGGTGACTCGAAGAAGCCCCACGCCTTCAGCTCGTTGACCCGGGCCAGCGAGTGCTCCGCCATCTGCCGGGTGTAGACGGGGTTGTTGGTCCCCAGGGCCGAGCGGGAGACGGCGGCCGTGAATTCGTCGAGGCTCATCTCCGCCGTGGCCGGGTCGTAGGCGAAAATGCCCCGGGCAAAGGGTGTCTGGCCCGACGAACCGAGCCGGCCCTTGGAGACCATGGTCACCCTGGCTCCGGCATCGTGGGCCTTGACCGCCGCGAAGAGGCCGGCGATCCCGCTGCCGATGACGAGAACGTCGGTTTCCTCGTTCCGCTGCTTCATCTCGTCGGGGTTCACCTCGGCGGCGTTGTCCGCCCAGCCGGACGAGACCCCCATCGTGGCCAGGGTCGCCAGGCCGGCGGCCCCCCCGGTGAGGGCGATGAAGTGACGGCGGGACATGTTGCTCTTCTTGTCTGACTTCTTCATCTACTTGTCCCCCGTGTTCGGTTTGTTCCCGCCGATCATCGACCTGGCCAGCAGCAGGATGGCCCCCGCGGCCAGGACCACGATGTAAATCGACATGGCCCCGCCCGTGTGGCGGCCCAGGTCGATGGCGTGCCAGGCGGCCAACGCGATGAGCAGGGCGGAGAGAATCCCGTGGATCAGCTTCCATGTCCCGTAGCGCATGGGCAGCCTTTTGCGGACCAGGGAAGTGAGCCCCAGGGTGAGCATCAGGCCCCAGGCGGCGAGGCCCAGCAGGATTCCCCTGCTCTCGAACGTCGTGACCATGGTGGTGAAGGCCTCCCGGGGATCGATGCCCGATTCGAAATACCGGGGCACGACGATCAGTACCGGGTGGACGAGAAGCACGGCGGCGAAGGTGTATCCGACGAACTTGTGCATGCTGATCACCGGGCCCATTTTCGAGCCGCCGAAGACGCTCCTGCCGCCCCGGGTGAGGTAGAACTGCCCCAGCATCAGGGCGAAGGCCAGGATGAAGAGCAGCGAAAAAGACTCCTTGAGCGTCGTGCGGCGGGGCGCATCCGCCAGGGCCCAGAGCAGCAGCGGCAGGCCGATGAAGGCCAGGGCCTCGGGAACGAAAGGGATTCTTCTGGCGTGGCTGTTCATGGCTACCCCCACGAAACCACCACCGGGATCGACTTCTCCGGCGTGATGGTGATGGCGTCCACCGGACAGTACATCCGGCAGAGGTGGCAGATCTGGCAATCGGCGGGATAGGTGATCACGGACTTCCCGGTTTTCGGGTCGGTGCGGATCACGTCCGTCGGGCAGGTGCTCACGCATGTCCCGCAGCCGATGCATCCGTCTATTCGATCGATGGCCATGGGTTTTCCCCTCCTGCATCCTTTCCGAGGGCCGGACCGGCTTCCGGCGCTCTCCTCCTCGCGACCGAAATCTCCGGTCCAGCCCTCACGGCCGGATGAACCGGCCCCCTGCTATGCCGCCGAGAGGACGGCATAGAGTGCGATCAGCGCGATCAGTGCGATGATGTATGGATTGCTCATTGTCCTCACCCTTCCTGGTCCGAGTCGTTCTGTTGTTGTCCACATGAATACGATACGGGGGCGGGATGAACGGAGCGTGCCAGGCCAGATGACAATGCTGTCATCCTGGGGAAGATCAGGCGGAGGCGGTGTCGGGCGGGGCCAGGGGCAGGGTGAGGGTGAAGGCCGTGCGGTCTTCAGCGCTTTCGGAGAGCTCCAGGTCGCCGCCGTGGGCCCGGGCGATTTCACGGGCCAGGCTGAGGCCGAGACCGGTGCCTTCCACGGTTTTGCTCCGCGCCGGATCGACGCGGTGGAAGCGGTTGAAGACCAGGTCCTGGTGGTCCGCCGTGATGGCGGCGCCGCTGTTGGCGATGATGACGCGGGCCCGTGAGCCGTCCGGCGCCAGTTTCAAGTCGATCCAGCCGCCCTCGCGGTTGTATTTCACCGCGTTGCTCACCAGGTTGCGGATCAACTGGTGCAGGAGGTCGGGGTCGGCGTCGACCTCGATGCCCGGCGGCAGGTCCATCCGCACCTCGAGCGACGGGGCGATGATCTCCAGGTCTTCGGCGGCGGCGCCCAGCTCCCGGCCCAGGTCCACGGCCTTGCGGGAAAGATTCAACTCGCCGGCATCGGCCTGGGAGAGAATGAGCAGTTTCTTCACGATGGCCTTCAGGCGCTGGACTTCCTCCAGCAGGCCGCTGAACCGCTGCTGGTCCGCCGAGCCCGGTTCGGCGCTCTGCAGTGCCTGGTCCAGTTCGCCCTGCAGGATGGTCAGCGGGGTCTTCAGTTCGTGGGCCGCGTCGGAGCTGAATCGCGCCGCCTGTTGAAAGCTGCGTTCCAGGCGGCCGAGCATGTTGTTGATCACCTCGGTGAGCCGCTCGAACTCGGTATCGGCCTCCCGCTGGGGAACCCGCTGGTCCAGGCCCCGGGCGGTGACCTTGCGGGCGGTGGCGGTGATCGCCGCCACCGGGGCCAGGGCCTGGCGGGCCAGCACCCAGCCGCCCAGGGCCAGCAGGAGCAGGGCCAGCAGGGCGGCGCTGACAAAGGTGTTGCGGAAGCGGGTCGCTTCCGCCTGGTACTCCTCCAGGTCGTACCCGATGACGAGCGTGTTGTGCTCGTTGCCCATGCGGCAGAACCGGTAGCCGATGTCCGTCGCAGTGCTGGTGCCGAACTGCGGGAAACTGGGCGGCCGGTGCTCCCGTGGCGGGGCGCCGGATCCCGGGGGCGGCCCGCCTCGCCCGGGGGGCCGGCCGCCGGGGCGCATTGATGTCGTCAGGGGAAGATCCGGGTATTCCAGCGGCGGGAAGTCGGGGAGCCGGATCGCTTCCGGCCAGTGGGCCGACCGGTAGAACTCCTCTCCGTTCTCGTCCTCGAGGAGGATGATCCTCCGCTCCCGGTGTTCCTCCCCGTAGATATCACCCAGTGACAGGTCGAACCGTTCCCAGTGTTCCGGGGGGTGGTAGCCGTGGAGTTGGCTCTCCACCAGGGACCTGAGCTCTCCGTCGATCCGCTCCAGGCCCACTTTCTGGATGACCCGCAGGAAGGAAAACCCGAAGGCCACCAGCACGATCCCGGAGATGAGCAGGGAGAGGAGGGCGATACGGATGCGGAAGGAGAGGATGGCCATTCAGTTCACCTTGCGCAGCCGGTAGCCCACGCCGCGCACGGTCTCGATCAGCTGGTGCTCGGGGTCGGTGTCCACCTTTTTCCGCACCCGGCGGATGTAGACATCCACCAGGTTGGTTTCCGGGTCGAAGTCATAGCCCCAGACGTGCTCGAGAATGCGGGTGCGGGTGAAGACGCGGTCCGGCGAGCGGAGCAGCAGCTCCAGCAGGCTGAACTCCCGGGCGGTGAGCTCCACCGTTTCGTCGCCCCGGCGCACGTCGCGGGTGATCAGGTTGACCACCAGGTCGCCCGACTGCAGCACGCTCAGCTTTTCGCCCGAGGCCCGGCGGGTCACGGCGTGGACCCGGGCCACCAGTTCCTCGATGTAGTACGGTTTGGCCAGATAGTCGTCCGCGCCGAGATTGAGGCCCTCCACCCGCTCGTCGAGCCCGGAACGGGCGGTGACCAGGATCACCGGCACGGTGTTGCCCGCGTCGCGCAGCGTGCGCAGGATGCTCAGGCCGTCCCGGCCGGGGAGCATGATGTCGAGGATCACGACGTCCCAGGCGAGGCTGGTGGCCATCTCGCACCCCTCGTCCCCGTCACCGCAGACCGTGACGGTGAAACCCTGCTCCTCCAGGCCCTTCTTGGCGAATGAGGCGATCTTGCGGTCATCTTCGATAATCAGCACGTTCATGGCCGCCATATTACTCGATTTTTCTGAACCTCACACGTCTTCCCAAATGACAATATTGTCATGCGGCGGGTGCGGATGGCCGCGCGCCCGGGAGCGAAAAATGACGGGAACGTTGATTTGAGGGGAGCCGCGGTCATGTGCAACCATTGAGTCATCCTCCATCCACAACAGCGTTCGGACGTGCCGGATCCGGTGGGAGATCGGAAGCGGCCGCGATTGAAACAAGACAAAGGAGATCTTCATGAACGTCAACAGCCGGGAAGAGCAGGGTGTTCGAATCTTCGAGGTCGCAGGCGACCTCCGCGGGCATCCGGCCTGCTACTCGTTCCTCGATGATGTGCGGAACCGTATCACCGGGGGCGCGGGGAAAGTGATCGTGGACCTGGACGGCGTGGAGAAAATGGACAGCGCCGGCGTGGGGATCCTGGCTTCCATCGTCAGCTCCGCGGACAACGCGAGTGCCTCGTTGATGTTCTCCGGCATTTCCAAGCGCACGGAAAAGCCGATCATCATCGTCGGCCTGTCCCGGGTCATGAATACCGCTCCCACACTCGAGGATGCCCTGAGCCGGTTGAGCGCCGACTGATCGCGCCATGCCTTTTCCCCTCACCGGACCGCTGGACCGGCAGATGGTCCGCTTCGCCCTGCAGGAGGGCCGCCACATCCTCGGGCGCTCCCTCGATTGCGGGTACCGTGTCGATTGCCCCGGTGTCTCCCGCCCCGCAGCAGATGGACCGTGAGATGTCCGGGCTAGAGGGACCGGCTCGAGCGGATCCTGGTGGACGGGCGTGAGCACCGGCTGTCGGAGAATACCGATCGGGTCGTCGAGGCGCTGGCCGGTTCTCGCGGTGACGACTGTTTCAAGGACGATGTCACCATGCTGCTGGTCCGCCGCAACAGTGGTTGACGGTGCTGCTTTTGCGGGTCGCTCCGCCCTTTTCGACAGTAATTTTCACATTGTCGAGTCAAAAATCAATCGGCGGGAAGCGCTGAGTCCCGTTGATATTCTGACGTACGGAACAGGCCCCCGGCTTCCGGGGCTCGAAGCGGCTTCCTTTGCAGGGGCAAGCCGGCCGAGGCGGGCCGGTGGCGGGACACGGTCTGAACGAAAAAAAGGCCCTCACGCGATCAACGGCCTGATCCATCAGGATCGAGTGGGGACACCCCCGACGCCGCGGTGATCGCCCCGACCAGGGACTCCGGATCGCCGGACCCCACCAGGAGGCGTCTCCCCCCGTTCAATTCCAGCTGGATGCCCTGGTTCCCTTTGATGTTGTATGCCTTTCCGCTCGGCCCGTAGCGGATCCCCCACCCGCCGTACTCCCGGATGGATCTGTATGTCCGCGGGTAGAAACGCTCGATCTCCTGCCACGGGATAACCTGGTACCGCAGGTGCAGGAGGAACATCTTCAGATAGAGGCCATCGGGACGGACCTCGGTTCTGAGGTTCAGGGCGTACATGAACAGCGGCATGGCGATGCCGAAGGTGAGCAGAAGGACCCACATCAACGGATCGGGCGCGGGGTTGCCGCCGAAGGGGATGCCGAACAGCAGCTGCTGAACGGCCCCGAACCACATCAAACCCGCGATCCCCAGCACCAGGACCCAGATCCACCACTGTGAGAATCGCTGGGTTTCGCTGTACAGCACCTGGTTCGGTTCGTCCAACCCGTGCCTGCTCCCCGCTTGCCGTCCCGGCTTTCCTGTCATGGTGAGGCGCAAAGCGACGAAGCAACCTCGTGACCATGTCAATCAGCCGGATCACGAGGTCGCCACGTCGCCCGCTTCGCGGGCTCCTCGCGATGACGGAGTCACTTCGTCGACGACCTTCGTTCGTCTCCTCGCAATGACGAGGGAAATAGACATTGCTCGGCGAAAACTGTTCCTTCCACATACGTCCAGCGACTTCCGCTGGTCGAAGCCCGCGATGACGGGGGGCGCAACCATGCGGTGCCCTCCCGTCAGTGCGTGTCGGCCGGCGCTGACGGGCCCTCGGGCACCAGGTGGGCGGCGTCCTCGGCGGTGGCGGCGTTGACCAGCGCCGCGCCCAGCTTCTCCAGGTCCTCGGTGCTGTCGATCTTATCTTTTGCCGCGGCATCGGCTTCAATGCCCCGCGATTCCAGCAGGGTGTAGATCGCCGCACGGATCCCTTCGGCCTTGGCCTTGGCTTCGGCCTCGGCCTTCTCCGCCGCCGCCTTCTCTTCGGCCAGCTGGATCATCTCCAGCTTGCTGCCGGTGGCGTCGGCCAGCTTCTGGTACCACTCCTCCGGGTAGCCGGTGTGGGTCACGTTGCCCAGCTCGTCCTTGGTGTTCCCGTCGAGGTACTTGAAGAGCAGCTCTTCGCCGAGGGTGCGCCAGCGTTTGACCAGGGCCTCGCCGGTGGTCTTGCTGTAGGTCGTGAGATAGTCGCGGGCCAGCTTCGGTGCCTGCTCGTAGAGCGCGGCGGCGGCCAGGTCCACATCGGCCACTTCGGCCTGGTACTGCCCTTCCAGCTGCCGCTGCACCACCCGGATGTCCTCGATGATCACGTTGTAGCGAATGTAGGCGTAGTTGGAGACCCAGTTGAAGACCCAGAAGGCCGAGTCCCAGGAGAATTCGGTCCAGGAGCCGGTGCCCACGGCGTAGTTGTAGGGCACGTCGGTGACGCCGCAGTAGACCGGGAAGTAGACCGTGCTCGAGGCGTCGTCCACGCTGAACCAGAGGATGCCGCCGATGGGGTCGGGCAGCCAGGAACGGCACTGGGCGAGGAAGGAAAAGCCGGTCTGCTGGGTGGCGGTGGCCCGCTCGTTGAAGTACATCTTGTCCCCGGCCTTCCAGACCAGCGGCCGCCAGCGGTAGGGCAGCTCGTAGGGCCCGGCGCCGATATCGGTGGTCATGTCCAGCTCGGTGCCCTCGAAGTGGTCGCGCATGTAGCCGAGCACGTCGGCCACGGTGAGCTTCTTGTCCGGCTTGATCCAGAGCGGCAACGGCTCGGCATTGTCCTGGCCGGTGACCCAGTCCGAGGGGATCTGGTCCGAGGGGCGGGCACGGTTGAACATGCACCAGACCCGGGCGTCGCAGAAGCGGTTGGCGCCGTAGTCCGGGGGCGAGTAGGTTTCGGCGAAGTTGAAGTCGGCGTCATTGCCGTCGAACCAGCCCTTGTCCCGGGCGAAGCTGATCGTGTCCGGGGCGAAGAGGGTCTCGGGGTCGTTCTGGGGGAAGGTGCGGATTCGGGCGGCATTGGCGTGCGCCGAAATGTAGCCGTCGGGGATCTTCCGCGCCACCCAGACGGCGCCGGTGTTGCCCGGGCCCTTGCCGATCATGTCCATGATCCAGACTTCGTCGGGGTCGGAGATGGAGAAGGTCTCGCCGGAACTGTAGTAGCCGTATTCGTCGACGAGGCTCGTCATCACCTCGATCGCCTCGCGGGCCGTTTTCGACCGCGCCAGGGCGAGATACATCAGCGAGCCGTAATCGACTATCGCCTCGGAGTCGTGCAACTCGCGCCGGCCGCCCCAGGTGGTTTCGCCGATGGCCACCTGGTGCTCGTTGATGTTCCCCACCACGGTGTAGGTCTCGGGTGCCTGGGCGATCTTGCCCAGGTACTTGCCGGTGTCCCACTCGTAGACGTCGAACATGGTGCCCGGGGCGTGCCTGCCCGCCGGGGTGAAGTAGAGCTCGCCGTAGAGCACGTGGGAGTCGGCGGCGTAGGTGATCATCGTCGACCCGTCAACACTGGCCCCCCTGGTGATGAGGAAGTTGGTGCAGGCCGAAGCCGGTGTGGGCTGGATGACCGCCGCCAGCATCAGGGCGATGGTGAGGAGGATCGTCGCTCGCTTCATGATCGTGTTGCCGCTCCGCGTGCGCCTCGTGCGGCTCAGCCCGGGGCGGGCGCGCTCCCCCGGGCCTCGTGGCCGGTTCTCGTGCGTATCCCTTCTATTCTAATCGATTTTCATTCCCTGGGGGAGAGTGGTGGGCGGGACTATCCCTTTCGAGCACCGAACAGATGGATTTCTGCCATTGTATTTCATATAATGCCTACCAGTTTACAAGTCTTAAGCTGTTTTCCTGATCGTCAGCAGTTCAATGACCTGTGGTCCGTGACCGTTCGACAGTGGCGCATCGCCGAAATCCGCCTGCGCTGCGCCGCAGGTGTCGTTGCGGACTGCCGCGGCTCAGGTCCCCCGACGGATCGAGAGGAGAGGACATGTCTCGTTTCAAGACGCTCTGCCGTTCGTCGTTACTTTTCGTTCTGCTCGCATCCCCGGCAGCCTATCCCGGGGACGGCGGGTTCCGCCCCATAGCCGACGTGCCGGGCATCGAAACCTACAAGGTGCTGGCCCGATTCAGCGTGGGCGGGCCCCCTCCGTTTCAGCTGATCGAGATGGACGGCGTGTTCGGCAAGGAACCCGAGCGGTACCATGTGCGGGTCTCGGTCACCGAGAAGGACCGCGATCCGGTGTCTATCGAGGCGTTGCTGGCGGACGGCCAGCTCTTTTCGAAGTTCACGACGAACTGGGTGGCCGTGGAGAAGTTCAACCTCGACGAGCTGATCGTCTTCACACCGGAGCACCTGCTGGGAATCGAGGCGAAACTGACGAAAGTCGGTGTGGAGGACTATCAGGGCCGCGAGGTCGTGCATCTCCGGGGCGGCAAGGAGGACCTTCCTGTCGTGGTGAGCGGTTCCGACAGTATCGATTTCAGCAGGATGGAGTCGGCGGTGCTCGACCTCTGGGTCGACCGGGACGAACGGTTCATCGCCAGGGTGCACATCGCCGCCCGGGCCATGGAGCGCGGTGTTCTCCAGCCCTTCGATGTGACCTACGAATACTCGGGGTTCAACGAACCGGTCACGGTGAAGAAGCCTGTGGACGCGGTGGTCCCCCAGAACGTGGCGCCCCCGGCACCGACGCAAGCCGATGCCACTCGGGCGCTGGGCTTCGAGTTCACCATCCCCGGGGGCGGCCGCGTGATCAACATTGTCGGGGCCACCGTTTCGATGATCACCGCCATGCCCCTCGACGACGCGCGTACGTATTCCGAGCGCACCATGCGCGCGGCCGGCTTCACGCCCGGTGAGGAGGTCGAGCGGTATCCCGGTGAGTTCTATACCGACTACACGAAGGGCGAGCGAACGGTGGGGGTCCTGGTCTTCCAGGTGACGGACAGCGGGGCCACGATTACGGTCGGTTCCCCCAAAGTATGAAGGTCCTCGTTGCCATCGCCGTGGTGATCTGCGGGCTGCGTCGCCAGGACGGCACGGTGGTGCGTGATGAATGAGAGTGAGGTGCGTTGTGTTGAAGCATTCAACAAAATTCCTATTGTGGTCCGTTGGTCTCTTTTTGGTCTGGAGCCTGGCGCCCGGCGGTCTGGCCGCGTCGGCCAACGCGAGTGACGCGGCCCGGGACGTGAAGGACATCATCCTCGTTCTCGATGCCTCCGGATCGATGTGGGGGCAGATCGACGGGGTGAACAAGATCGTCATCGCCAGGGACGTGGTGGAGGGCCTGGTCCGCAACCTGCCGCCCGGACAGCGTTTCGGGTTTGTCGCCTACGGCCACCGGCGGAAAGGCGACTGCAGCGACATCGAAACACTGGCCCATGTGGGAACCGACCGGGGGGAGGTCATCAAGCAGCTCCGCGCGATCACGCCCGTGGGGAAAACGCCGCTGACCCGGTCCGTGGAACACGCGGCCAACGAGCTGGACTACACCCGGAACGCCGCCACCGTGATCCTGGTTTCGGACGGACTGGAGACCTGCGACGCCGACCCCTGCGCGCTGGCCAGATCCCTGGAGGAGAACGGGCTCGATTTTACCGTCCACGTCATCGGTTTCAACGTCACCGAGGAGGAGCGGGCGGGGCTGCAGTGCATTGCCGAGGAAACCGGAGGTGAATTCCTGGCCGCCGATGACGCGGAGCAACTGGCCGGGGCGCTGAACAGCGTCGCCGTTGCCCCCGGGCCGCAGGACGCGGCTCCGTTACCCTCGAAGGTCGTGCTCAAGGCCACGATCATGAACGGTGGGCCGCAGATCGATCAGGGGCTGGCCTGGGCCGTCACCCCGGCCGGCGGCGGCGAGCCGGTGTTCAGCAGGGCCGAGACCGGCGTGGCCGAGACCGAGATCGCGCCCGGTGACTACCAGGTCCGGGTCACGTGGAACGGCTGGCGCGACGGCGTCGAAAAAACGGGAACGCGGCCGATTACCGTCAGGGAGCAGAATGTCCATGTGTTCACGGTGCCCATCGATCTGGCCCTGCCCGTCACGCTGCGGGCTCCGGCCGAGACCGGCGAGGGGCAGGCCATGGACATCACCTGGTCCGGCCCCGATGACCTGGGCGCCGTGATCAGTGTCAACCGTCCCGACGATGGGCCGATGGAGAAGATCTTCTTTTTTGCCGCGGCCCGCGCCCGGCAGGCGTCGAAAAAGGTCGCGGGTCAGGATGACCTGGCCGTCGCCACGCTGGCGGCACCGACCGTGCCCGGCGACTACGAAATCCGCTACACCCTGAGCCGGCCCTCCATCGTGCTGGCGCGCCGGCCGCTCCGGGTGACGGACAATCGCTACCGGCTCGAGGCCCCCGCCGAGGTCCCGGTCTCCACCGGGCTGGAGATCGAGTGGAGCGGGCCGCTCACCCCCGGCGACCTCGTGACCCTGGTCCCCCGGGGCGATGAACGCCCCTTCGACAACGGGCGATACATGGCGTTGACCGGGGATGAACCGGCGACGCTGACCACCCCGGCGGAGCCGGGCGACTACGAGATCCGCTACGTGATGTACGGCGGCTACACCACCTACGACGGCATGCAGCATTCCGTGCAGGCGTCGATACCCCTCACGGTCACCGAGGTCTCGGCCGGCATCGAGGCCCCGGCAACGGCTGTCGGCGGGTCGACCATCGAGGTCGGCTGGACCGGACCCGCTGTCGACTGGCAGGACGATTTCATCTCCGTGGTGGCTGCGGGGGCGGCGAAGTACAACCGCGACAGCTGGGACAAGATCGCCGACCGCGCCGGAGAGGCCCGGCAGCCGGCGACCATCCGCGTCCCGGCCGTCGAGGGCGAGTACGAGGTCGTCTACGTCATGGCGCCGGGCAACCGGATCATGGCCCGCTCGCCGATCATTATCACCCGGGCCCGGGCGGCCGTGGAGGCGCCGGACACCGTCAAGGCCGGCGAGGACCTCACGGTGGCCTATTCCGGCGACGGGTTCGACGGGGACCGCGTCGTCGTCTGCCGGGCGGACGTGCCCGATGCCAAGATGTGGGGCTATGGCCTGAACTACGGGTTCGCGGCCGGCGCCGGCGGCTCCCGCGGCGTCATCCCGGGTCGCTGCCTTTCCGAACCGGGGGTCTACGAGGTCCGCTATGTCACCGGGCTGCAGCACCAGGTGCTGGCCCGGGACAAGCTGACCGTGGTGGAATGATGCCGGCTCCACGCAAGGAGGAGCGGTTTGGTCGGGTCCCTTCCAGATCCGGCAGAGGAAAACGGGCACGGAACCGCTGTCCCGTGCCCGTTTGCTCCAGCTCTGCTGCCGGTGAAACGGCTATGCGTTGAGCAGCGCCTCCATCTTGAGTACTCGCTCCTGGTATTCGCCGATGAACCCCTCGCCGGCCTTGGCGTCCGCTTCCGTAAATGATGTCCGCAGCTGTTCGAACTCTTCCCCGGTAAGGGCCTTGCGCGCCATGGGGTAGAAGATGTGGTCCTCGCGGTTGATGTGCTGCCGCAGCATGGAGAGGTAGGCGGCCAGGCTTTCCAGCATGGTGGTGGTTTTGATGTCGTCGCCGGCCAGGTGACCATCGAGCGCCGCGGCGATGTCGGTGATGTACCGGCGGCCGTGCTCGTGCTGGTTGCGCAGGGCATCCAGCTGTGCATCCAGTCGGCCGTCATGCTTTTGCGCGACCATCCTGAACATCTGGTACTCTTCCTTGAAGTGGTGGTGCTTGTCGACGAAATTGCGGGCAAACACGACCACCTGCTCCACGTACTCCTTGCTCAGCGTCTCCCCCCGCTCCAGTTTCTCCAGGGCGAAGGAGAGGCTGGAGAGGAACTGGCGGATCAGGGTGTGTTCGCTGACGAGAACGTTGATCGGATCCATGATTTCACCTCCTGGGCGATGAACTGAAAAGATGTGCGGGCTGGCGTTACGATCGGAGGAACCGTACTTGATACCGGTCACTCATGAACGTACGGGTCGAAATCACTTCCCGCATACTGGATATTGGCCGCATCGTCGCAACTCGGCGGCGAGACGGCGTGCACGCCGCGGCAGGCCGGGCATTTACCGACAAAGGTCTGCAGCGTGAAGGGCTCGCCGCAGCCCTGGCACGTCGTCTCCAGCGGCGCCGGCAGCGGCTGTCCGGCCACGGCCCCGCCGTGGGCGTTGCTCACAAACTCCACCAGCTCCCGGCCCTCGGCAAAGGGGCCCGCCCCGCTGCCGCATCCTGGCCCGCATTCACCCATGTCGTACTCCTTGATG
>Ga0180430_10001367_pt1 | contig 23917 bp, 15 predicted proteins | sample SS_ome_9_FD_132999 | JGI IMG/M metagenome (GOLD analysis project Ga0180430, IMG submission 132999) | Hypersaline lake sediment archaeal communities from the Salton Sea, California, USA - SS_1_S_2 metaG | ecosystem: Environmental > Aquatic > Non-marine Saline and Alkaline > Hypersaline >... | reverse complement strand
TTACAGGTAATGTTACAGGTAATGTTACAGGTAATGTTACTGGTAAATTAGTAATGGCTAAAACAAATCTTCCAGCTTCATTATTTGAAGATAATACAGAAGTTGATACAGGTATTGTAATACCAGCCAATGCAGTAGTTACTAATGTTATTGCTCGTGTTAACACAGCAGAATCAACAGCAACTACTAAAACTCTAGATATTGGTACTGATAGTACTGATTCAGGAGATGCTGATGGGTATTTTGATGCTTTAGATGTATCTGCTACTGGAATAGGTTCTGCAAAAGAAGCTGTTGTTACAACAGGTTCAAGCGAAACTTATATATCTGCATTAGGAGGAGCTTTATTAGGATCTGGTCTTGTTGGAACAGATGCTGATGGTGACTTTGGTGTATGGCAAGCTGAGGTGGATGTTGCAAGTGCTGAGAAAAAAGTTACTGCTACATTTAATGATGCTGCTGGAGCAAATGAGTTGGATGTTGATTTATTTGTAGAATATTATTTATTAGAAGCTGCGGCTTAATAAAATAGGAGTAATCTAATTACTCCTTAATATCAATGTTATGGGAAAAAAGACAGTTCGACTCTGTCAACATTGAAGGAGATGAAATAAAATGTATGATAAATTAGTTTTTAACAATTATTACACTGTAGATTATTTAGATCATTATTTTGAAGTACATCTAGGTGAAAAACATTATTATTATGGTTTTACAGTATGTGAGAGTAAGGATGCTCAAGATGAAGATGTAGAATCCTATAATGACAATGATTCTAGTCCTGTAATTCAAGTGTTTGAAAATCCAAAAATGGTTATGGAACAGTTAACTGGTGGATTTCCAAATATAAATACTGATCATAAGCTAATTCATGATGGTTATGGTATGTGTGCTAGTTTATATTATGCTTCTCTTGCAGCAGAAGCATCTGAAATATATAGATTTAAGGGTCCTAATACTTTATATGCACATATAAAAAGCATAAAAGTAAATGCACAAGGTGCACCTTTAAAAGTAGAATTAATACGAGGTACTACAGCAAATCCACTAACTATTACAACAGCAGGTACTGAAGTATCTGGATCAATTCAGAATTTAAATGATAATTCTGATGTTGTTGCAGAAAGTAAATTATATAATGGAAGTGTTGCATATACAGGTGGAGAAGTTTGGTGTTCATTAGTAGTAAACGGCTCTACTACCAGACAATCAGTAAGTGGTGGAAACTTCTCACAAAGTGAAAATCAAGAATACGTCACAAAAGATGGAGAAACAGATTATATATTAAAAATAACAAATCTTGATGGTTCTGATGCAGCTACACATATAGGTATAGCAATGTTCTTTTATGAAGAAACACAAGGGTTAGCAAGTTAAAGAAAGGAGATGATTTAATATGACATGGGGAGAAGTACAACTTGCAGCAATTAAAAAGATGTTTTTGACAAATGATGTATTAGAAGATACTGATTTACCTGCAATGAAAGAAAATAGAAAATATCGTACATATTTAGATGCGATGCCAGAAGCCGCAAATGAGGCGTTGTTAAGAATAATGACAGTGAGCAGACCGTTGATAAAAGAATATTCAATGAGTTATAATTTAGATGATACTACATATGATGCGTTAAATTTTGATACTCATGCAATTACAGATGATGATTATATTGTTGAATGTGATGCTGCTCATTCATATTATTTTGAATTAGATAATACTGCAGTAGTAAAAATAGAATCATACAACGAAACTACTGAAGAATGGGATGAAGAAGATGAAATTGATCACACTGCTACAATCGCTAAAACATATGAAACATATAAAGGTTTAATAACAAATGCAAGTGATAAAAATATTCGTCTTAGATTTGTTGCAAATGAATATTTCTATAATGTTAGAAATATTGCATTATATACATTAAAATTTAGAACTGCAGATGAGGTATTCAACTGCACGCCTAGACAAGAATATAATTTAAAAACATTGATAAGTGATTTTTATAAAATAAGTTCAGTAGAATATGAATCATTAGACAACACAAAAGGTAAATTCACATCTGAATATGTAATTCAAGGTGACAATACATTATTAATTGATAGCAGTATAAGAGGTAATTTTAAAATAAAATATGAAGCCTATCCTGATAAAATACAAACAACTACACTTGATAGCTATGTATTTACAATGGCAGATGAAATGATTGCATTATTGCCATTGTACCTAGTGAGTGAAACATATAAAGATGATGATATCGCTATTGCAACTCAGTATAGAAATCAATTTGAATTGGGATTACAAGAAGTAGTTGTGATGGACGAACCTCTTGATTTCCAAGACAATAAGGGTTATCTGTAAAGGAGAGATATTTATGCAATTTGAAATTCCTAAATCTAAAACTGTTCATGAAAAAGTATTGAGTGACTTTTTAGGTGCTGATTTTACAAGCGTCTATGCAGATAGAAGAAGAGCAAGTGATATGTTAAATGTAATAAATAATCACGGTCAAATAGAAACTAGACCGGGTTATGTTCAAGTAGGAAACACAATTGAAGACGGGGGAACTGCTCAAAATATAAACGGTGTATGGAACGTAGATAGAACTGATGACAGCGTAATGGTTGTTCATGCAGGTACTAAATTGTACGTAACTACATCGTCTTTTAGTAGTCTAACAACAGTCATGACAGGATTAACCGATAAAATCTCAGTAGGATTATATCTAAACGGTTATTTATTGATATTTGACGGAACTAGAGCAATAGTATACGGTGAATTCTCATCTACGTGGGGAGCACATTATTTAGATACAAAAGGAACAGTTCCTACTGTAGTTGTTGGAACGGCTCCAGATGGTACAGGAGGAACAACAGTAGACGCAATAAATCTTGTAAATCCTGCAAGAATGCAATCATTTTTATCAGACGATGTTTCAACGTCTTATCAATTAAATGAAACAAATTTAGATGCAACTACTCCGATTGTAACGCAATTACAAGCAGACGGTAGTTGGGCAGCAGTAACCGCATTTACGTATACTGCATCTACAGGAATAGTTTTATTCAACAGTGCACCTGGATCAAGCCCTGTTGATGGACAAGATAATATTAGAATAATATATTATAAAACAGATAGTTCTCTAACAGATCACATAAATAAAGCAACAATTGCAACATTGTTTGGTTATGAGGGAAACAACAACAGATTGTTTGTAACAGGAGAACCTGATTATGAACATGTTGATTGGTATTCAGATGCAAATGATCCATTATACTTCCCTGCTGATAATTTTGGTAGCATAGGAAGTCAACCGATAGTTGGTTATTCAATATTAAACAACGGTAAGTTAGCCGTATTAAAAGATATTAGTGATAGTGATTATACTATTTATTATAGGGCAAGTTATTTATATGACGGAGAAGAAACATTCCCTATTGAATATGGTGTAAGAAGCGTAGGAACAATTTCTTCATATAGTGCAGATAATTTGTTAAACGATCCTTTAATATTAACTACAGACGGAGTATGCGGATTAGTTAGTGATGCGAGATATGATTATGCAAAACAAAGAAGTTATTATCTAAATTCGAAATTACAAGCTGAATCAAATTTGGAAAACGCAACAGGAATTGCATTTCAAGATAAATATTATTTAGCGGTTAACGATCATGTATATGTATTGGACAGTAGATATAAAATAAAAATAAAAGATAGCACTAGTAATTTTCAATACGAAGGTTATTATTGGGAAAACGTACCTGTTAGAGTATGGTTCCAATTAGATAACAAATTATATTTCGGAACTGATGATGGTAAAATAGCAAAATTAGACAATACAATATGTTATGATTACACAACTGATTCACCTATAAACTGTTATTTCATAAGTTCACCGTTTGACGGAGGAAACATAAACGTATCAAAAACAGTTAAACAAATAACAGTAATAAGTAAACCAAACGTACCTACTACATATTCGTTATCATATATTACTGATGATGAAGAAACATTGGTTTCTACTACAACATATTCAACGGATAATTTTTCTAAAACACTTGTTGAAAAAGAGAAAATAAAAGGATTTAATTTTGTTCAATTTAAAATTTCAAACAACACTACAAATAAGATGAGTTTTTATGCAATAGGTCTTAAATATATATTCAGCGGAAGATATAGAGGTGAATAAATATGGCATATGCAGTTAACGAACCGAAATTCGATAATGAAAAAGCTACTAAATCATATGTCGATAGAAAAGTTGCAAGTGTTCAAGTAGAGGTGACACCCGGTGAATTTGCAAAAGTATACGGCGCATCACCACCTCCTCCTTATTACGAAGGAGACATGTATACGGATGGCGCTGATTTATACATATGCATAAGTGAGAGATTAGTTGGGGATTTCAATGCAGCTGATTGGGAATTAGCAACAGATTATACAAATGATGATGCAGTAACGGCATTTATAAACGGAGACTATAATGAATTCGTAGATGCGACAGATAGCATAGTGAGTACGTATTATCAATCTCTTGATCCTGAAATTGATTGGGACACAGACACTAAAAAATCAGTGCACGTTGGTGATTTATGGAAAGATAAAGATGATGGCGTAACCTACATATATACTGCATCAACAGGCAGTCCTATTACATACAGTTGGGAAATTGCTGATGTTACAGTAGGCGTATTTGATGAAATAGATGGTAAAAAAACAGTTTATAGAATACAGCCTAGTGAATATTATTCCGACGATGTATGGATTATAAATGAAGGAGTTACTTCGATCCCTGATAATTTATCAGTAGGAGATATAGTTGTATCAAATCAAGATGCAACAACATTTGATTGGTCGCATTGGGACAAATTAGATAATTACATACAAAAAACAGTTGTTGATGAAGAATTAGAACCTATAAATAACTCATTAACTCAAGTAATAAACGATTTAGATTTAAACGAATCTAGTAGTAAATTAAGTCAGATTGTTCAAACAATAGCCGATTTATCAGCAAGTTTTGAAATAAAAGGTGGGGCAAATTTAATACCTGATAGTTTATACGTATTAGAAACAGAAGACAGCGATATGTTTGTTAAAACAGGAACATGGAATGCAATACAAAATCAAACTGTTTCAAACAATACAGTTAGTAATTTCTTAACAGAATGTACAGTGGCAGGTAAATTAAAGTGGATTATAAACGTGTTACCCAATACTGCATATACAATTTCATTATTATATAATAACTATAGTACGGAAACAAGCACGTTAAAATTGACAAATGGTACACAAGAAACATTGATAAATGCATCTGATGAGAAAAATTATGAATATTATGAATATGGTTTTGTTACAAATTCAAACACCATAACAATAGAAATAGAAACTGACGGAACACATTTCAGTTATAGTGATCTAATGCTTAACTTTGGTGCATTATTAGATAACGGAGTATATAGCGCAAATGCACTTAAATGGCAACCTGCGCAAGGTGAAACATTGGGTAGTAACACAAGATTATCATACGAAGGTGCATCTTTCACAATGTTAGGCGGAACATTAAAATTATATATTGATAATTCAGGAATGCGAATAGTTAGGGCAGATGATGAAACAAACATTGTATCAGATTTTGATGCAGACGGAATAAACGTATTAGAATTGAGAGCAACATATGCAGTGACAGTCGGAGATTTCGGATCGAGAGCAATTGATTCAAATAATTTGATTGAATATTAAGAGAGGTGATTAGATGGCTACTTTATTAGATACTCGTTATACTTACTATCAAGTAAGCGGAACGAATACTCCTGAAGAAAATTATACAGATAGACGTTTTATATTCTATATGTATTTAGATTATCAAGATACTGCTAATAATAGAAGTCGTATCTATATAACTAAAAAGGTACAGGTTGTACAAGGTCATTATTGGGACATAGAAATAGGTGGAGGTTATATTGCAGGATCTACTGTGAATGGATCTTCATACGCCAGCGATACAATATCTAAAGACAATGATGATTACGGTACATTTACAATTGCAAGTGATTATTATTGGGTTGATCACAATGCCGACGGAACAGGAAGTTTTTATTATCGAGCAAGAGGAGCTGCATTACAAGATTACGATTACAATTATGTAGCACAACGAACATTGACATTGCCTACTATACCTAGATATGCGAATATTACATCATTTACTGCAACAGTTAAGAATCCAGAACAAATAGATGTTGCATGGGCAACTGATGCAACATGTGATGATGTAGATTATAGTATTGATGGAGGAAGTTCTTATGTCGATCCCGGAGGAAGCGGAACAAGCGGTTCATTTAGTATAACAGGATTGACAGCAGGAACCGAATATGATGTAAAAATACGAGTTCGTAGAACAGACAGTCAATTATACACATACAGTAGTATATTGACAAGGACCACTCATAGTTTATCTACTATATCGAGTGGCGCAAGTTTTAACATAGGTGATGCAATCAATTTAACAATAAACAGATATGATAGTAATTACACGCATCAAATCGTACTTAAAGCAAGAGCAAGTAGCAGTGATGCATGGACAACGATTCACACTACTGCATCGGGCATAGGAACAAGTCATACAATAAATCTTTCTACATCTGAAAAAGAAAATTTATATGATTTAATACCTGATCAACAAACTGCACAAGTTCAGTTTGTAACAGGTACATTTAGAGATGGCACCGATTATGGTGACACTACATTAGAAGGAATTGCAACAGTTACAAATAGTGCACCTGTATTTACTACATTTACGCATGAAGATAGAGATGCAGTAACATACGCATTGACGAACGATAGATCTAAATATATTTCAGGTTATTCCAATATACGAGCAACTGTTTCTGAAGCAAACAAAGCAACTCCTCAAAACGGAGCATCTATTGAATCATACAAATTAGTTGTTGGATCAAAACAAGTTACGGAGGGAACAGGCTCTACTTTAAGTAGTATAACAGTGGGTGATGATTTATCAAATAAGAAGTTATATTTTGATTTCTCAGAACCGCTTGGATCCACTCAAGAAGTAGTAAAACCTGTTACTTGCGGTAGTAATTACATAGAACAACAATATTTTTCGTCTACAGGAAACACGTACGTATATGTATATGATGCATCAGTAGGAACAACTACGGTGTTCAAATATGAAAGCGGAGTTCATGAAATAAATCTTAGTGAATTACAATTAGGATCTTCATTTGGTGTAGTTACTGCAATAGATGCTACAGCTGACATATACAGTGACATAACAATTGATTCATCTGATATTTTATTGGAAATAGACGACGTATTAGATGATACAGCATCGGTATACGCTATAGACAGTAGAGGTATAGAAACACAAATAGATCAAACATTGAATATGACAGAATATTCGGGGCCTCTTATCTCAGCAGCAAGTATTGCAAGAACAAACAACGTAGATGAAGAAACAACATTAACATTTAATGGTACATATGAAAATTGGACAGGTTTATCTACGAATAATAGTATTCAAACTGCTCAATATAGATATAAAGAAGTAGGTGGATCATACGGTAGTTATATCGCGTTAACTCTTGATACAAATACAGGAGGAAATTATACATTTAGTGATACGATAAACGGTGACGAAGGTACAAGCGGATTTGATACTACTAAATCATACATGATTGAAATAAGTATTACTGATCAATTAGAAACAATAACTACTGAAGTAACATTAAATAGTGCCCAACCTATACTGTGGAAATGGAAAAATACGTTAAAAAGCTTGATAGGAATAGGTAAAAAACCAGATACGACAATGGATCACGGTAGTATTGATGCTGCAGGAGATATAAATGCAGACGGAGGTTTTAAAATAGACGGATCAGATATATTTGAAAAAATATATCCTGTCGGAGCAATTTATATGAGTGTTTCAAGTACAAATCCCGCAACATTATTTGGTGGAACATGGGTTGCATGGGGAGCAGGAAGAGTTCCTGTGGGAATTGACACTTCTGATTCTGCATTTGATTCAGTAGAAGAAACAGGGGGAGCAAAAACCCATACATTAACCGAAGACGAAATGCCGTCCCACGAACATAGAGTTGATGATAGAAGAACAGATATTGGTGATGTACATGTATATTCAAGATGGAATGGATCTAATCCAGCTGGCTCTGGATCGTTGAGAACACAATGGGATGATGTAGGTGGTCCTTATTCTGTTTATAACGGATTATATGCCGTTTCTACTGGTAGCGATGATCCACATAATAATTTACAACCATATATAGTTTGTTATATGTGGAAAAGAACAGCATTATAAAAGGAGGAGAAGTGATGGAGATGATAGCAGTAATAGTAAGTAGTTTAGTTAGTCCAGCAATTCTGATATGAGTAAAATAATTGAAAAAATCAAAATAAAGGGAGAAGGTTTAATGGAGAAAACACAAGGTTTCTTAAAATCAATAGCTGGCACGATAACAGCCATGCTGACAATAGGAGCAGTTCTAGTAGGAATTAACACATACGTTGTCCAACAAGAAATGACAGAGCTAAAGGAAGAAACTTTGGCTCCTATAGAATATAAAATTGATGTTTTATCTCAAGATACATATAGGAATTATATAGGAGATGTTTATTCACAATTGATACGGCATGAAACAGTTACTGATGATTGCATGGAATTGGCATTGATTTATTGTTATAATTATGTAGAAGTGTTTGATGGAAACAGCGAAACAAAACATAAGTGTGATACTCTTCAGGAGTTTAGCACTGCACGAATTCAATAAGGATGTGATTCTTTGAAACATAACTTAGTTAAAAAGCAATTAGATATGCAGACAGGTCACATATGTGCATTAGGTGGAAAAATTAGCAGTCATAATTCGTTGACGGTGCATCATATTGAACCCGTTAGAGAAGGCGGTAAATATATATTGCCCAACATAATATATTTAGGACGATTACAGCATGATATGCACAATATAATAGAATGCAAGCAATATAAAATTGCAAGAGAAATGAAAGATTATTTTTATTATTTTAAAGAAAGTAGAGATATGCTTGCAAGAGAACAAATGAAAACATATGCAGAACAAATAATAGATGATATGGGTTATGAACCTGTAAGAAAAGGAAAAATATATGTTCTTAGAATGAAACAATAAGAACAGAAAGGAAGGATACTTATGATTGAAGAAGCTACTAAGTTCGCCACTAAAGAAGCAGACACGTTTAAAGATAGTTTGCAATATCTAGTTGAACAACAAAATGAGCAAAAAGTAATTGATCAACAATCTGCAACTCAACGTTATCAAAATCTATTAACTGAAATAGAAAATCAGAGGGCGCCTATTCAAGATCAATATGCGAAAGATACAAAACAAGCATTCGTAAATAAGATTTTGGCTAACAGAGCAACCGGAGATACGTTGAATAGATTGGGATTGAATACACAAGGATTTGGTGTTAATCAATTAGCACAAAACGAAACTGCATATGGTGCAAACATTGCTAAATTGAAAACAGATAGGAATGTTGCAAACAGAGCGATAGACGAACAAGTTGTTGAGGCAGGAGGAGATTATGCATTAGCTAATTTAGATATTGATGCAGATTATGCAGGAAGATTGTTAGATTTGAATAAATATATAGGAGAATCTAGAGAAAACAAATATGACATTGCATACGGTAATTTTGTTGATGATGCAAAATATACTGATCAGTTAGAACAAATAGCACTTGAAAATGCGTTTAAAGAAAAACAACTAGCTGAAACAATACGTTCAAATAAAGCATCTGAATCTGCAAAATGGGCGTCAATAAACGCTCAAAAAGAAGCAAACGCACTGTTTAGTGACGGAGGATTTGGAAATGGAGATACACAAACAAATAATTCAAATGAAATGGTTACAACAAATTACTCTCCTGCATTTTTATCTTCACGTAATGCTCATTCATTTCTAAATGATAGCATATCTAAACAAGTAATTGCAAACGGCGGAATAAGCGTTGGCGATTTAGAATCAAAATTATCGCAAGGATTATCAAGCGGTACATTAACAAGTGATGATGTAGATAAAATATTAAAATCATTCGGATTGTAGGTGAAAAATATGAGTTCAATAAGAGATAGATTATTGAATAAAAATAATCAAAGTAGTTCAAGTGGATCTTCAATTAGAAGTAGATTATTAAATGATAATCAAATTTCTTCTCCTTCTAGTTCAGGGATACGTGATAGATTAGGTGTATCGTCTGTTTCTCAGGAAAAGAAAACACCTGAAGTTACGTTTGAAAAGAAAACAGTGCTTTCTCAAGAAGAAAAAGACAATATTCGTTTTGAATACAATTCTAATATTCCTACATGGGAAAAAGAATTAGAAGAGAAAAAAGAACAATATGAATTAGATAAACAAGAATATGCTAAAGCAAAACAAGAATCGCTGTTACCTAGACGAAAAGATTTCAATGAATTGATTCCTAAACCAGGAGAATCAAGAGAAGATTTTCTTACTAGAACAGAAGAAAAACCCGTTGATAAGTCTCAATTCATGAAAGATTATGAAAGATTGCAAGAACGTTATGATTTATACAACGTAGAAGTAACTGATGAAGGTAAAATAAATCTAACTGATTTTCAAATAAAGGATTTATCGTCAATTTATAAATCAGGTACAAGCGATATTACAATGGACGAAATATATTCTCGTAATTATACTGAAGACACAATGAATAAACTTGTAAATGAAATGGACTATGAATCATCTCAAAATGCAGCTCAAGTAATGGCTGATATTACAAGTGGTCGATTATCTGATACAGAAGGAGTTATATTATGGGATGCTCTTGATGGTGAAATTAAAAAATACGGTTTAGAAGGAAATGAGTATTGGGAAACAAAACTCAAAGAAGCAGCTAAACAACATCAAATAGAAAACATTGATGATTCAATTAAAACAATGGGAAAAATAATTGAAACAGGAGATGCAACAATTGGAGCAGGTTACAGAGGTTATTATAATTCTAAAATAGCTAAAAAAGTAGGAGATTTAATAACAGTAGGAAAATATGATGAAGCTCAAAAATATATAGATGAAAATCCGTTGAAATTAGATTTATATGGTCAAATGCAAGAGGACGGGATGGACGTTGAACATCCTGGTTCGTATAGCGGTTACGGTATTTCATCAGGAGTATTTGAAATGCTAGGACAGCAGGCATCTCAAATAAATAATCCTTTGACTGCAGTAACAACCGTAGTAGGAGGAGCAATCACTACTATCGCAGGTGCAGGACCTGTACCTGGAGCAAAAGTAGGTTTAATGGTAGGTGGAGCAACTAATGCATACGAAATAGAATCAGGTTATGCGTTTATTGAAATGACAGATGCAGGAATTAGTCCTGATTTAGCAGCCGACATCTCAAGGGGAATCGGGGTTGTGAACGCAGGATTAGAATTTGCACAATTAGATGAGTTATTCAAAATTGCAAAGAAAACAGGAACAACTGACAGCACAAAGAAACTGATAACTACATACTTATCAAGCGTAGTAACTGAAGCACTTCAAGAAACAGCACAAGAAGGAGTTACTATTGCAGGTACAAATATAGGTAAACACTATGAAGGACAAGAATTAGATGATCTGAACACGGTGATTAGTAGATTAGGTGAAACATTTACTTCATCACTTATTACGTTTGGTATTTTAGCTGTACCTGGTTCAGTCAAAGGATCAAATAATCAAAATCTAAGTAGAGCAGTACCTGTTGATGTAAATGCAGACGGTAAAATGATTCTAAATGAAGAACAAGAAAAACAGTATACTGAAGAAGCTAAGCAATGGATTGATAAAGCTGAAACAGTAGGTGAATTAAATGTAACAAGTGATTTAATCAAAAATTCAATATTAAATACTGATTTGAATCAAGATCAAAAAACTGAAATATTAGAATATTTAGCAGCAAAAGAATCTAAATTAAAAGAAACTGAACAACAAGATATTAGCACAAAAACAACTGAAGTTATAAGCGAAAATAATCAACAAACAAATGAAATTAAAAATCAAAACGAAAACAATACAAAAATACAAAAAGAAATAACAACTATAGATAATGAAATAAATGTGTTAATAGATCAATTGACAACAGCTGCACCAATAGGAACTGTTGATATTGATGGAATATATACTCAATTAACCGATTTGAGAGAAAAGAGACAAAAGGCAAATTTAAAATTGTCAAAAACCGAGAAAATAGACAAAGTTAGTAAATTAGAAAAACAAATAAATAAAGCTGAAAAATTACCTGAATCAGTAATTACTGAAAAAGACGAATTAAAAATAGCAGATAAAACAAGAGAAGTTCAAGAAATAACACAAGATATTGAAAAAGGTAAAACAATAAAACCTATGACAAACAAACAATTTGTTGAACAGACATCACAACAATCTGATATGATAATTGATGCCACGATACAGGAAATGAATGCCAATAGTGATATTCAAAGAAGTGGGAAAGAAATCACACGGGTTACAGAATTAACACCCGATCAAAAACGTGTTCAAGAAGTTGCAAATGCATTCGGAAAACAAGTTGCTTTTCTTAAAAATGCCGATTTTGCAGCAGTAGTTATGCCTCACAAAGGTTCTGTTATATTTATGAATGACAAAATAGATTCATCGCTGATATTAAGCAACAACAAAAACACTCAAATGTTATATACAATAGGTCATGAGTTATTTCATTCATTGAAAATGACAGATAAAGAAACATATGGTCAGTTTATAGATTTTGTAAAGAATGATATTTCTCAAGAACAATTAACAGAATTTATGGAGAAATATGATCCAAATGATACAATGGGATTATTAAAAGGTTTGCAAATAGATGGTAAATTCGATATAAATGCCATAAAAGAGGATCCTAAAAAATATAAAAAACAAAATGCAATTCTAAATTATATATCAGAAGAAATAGTTGCAAATGAATTCGGAGGTATGTTAACCGATGAAGAATACATGAATAAATTAAATCAGACAAATCCGAATTTATTCAATAAAATAGTTGAATCAATAAGAAAATTCTTTAATGATATTACTGATTCAGTATATGAATCATCATTAACACAAATGCAAATAGATAATATTAGATTAGAATTTGAAAATATTGTTAAAAATATTGAAACTACAGAAACAACGGAAACAGTTAAAGAAAACAAAAACGCATTTGATACAGATGATAAATATATATATCATGTAGATGCAACTAATGCTGATAAAAATAGTTTTAAAGAAAAAGGAATAATTGCCAGTAGAGAAGGACAAAGTGGTCCTGGTGTTTATATGGCAAATAAAATAGAGAATACGCAATATTATACAGATGAAGATAACAAAGGTACAATGTATAAAATAGATAAACAAAAACTGATTGATAAATATGGTTTGTATCATCATAAAAATAATCCTGACGGAAGATTACAATTTGATGAAGAAACAGGAGAGATATATTTAGAAGGAAACGAATCAATTTCACCTGATCTAATTGAATTTGCAGAAGAGCCTGTAACAAAAAATCAAGAAAATGTTACAGAGGAAAAGAGAAAAGTTACTAAAGAACAAATAGAAAAAGCAAGAAAAGAAAAACAAATAGTTCATACTACGAATGCTCTACAAGATATAATGGATGCAGGTAAGATCGACGGTAAAAACTTTTCAGTAGCTGTTCAAGATATTGGTAGTAAAATTGTTCGATACGGAAAACAAGGTATTAAATTTAAACCTGAAATATTAAATTATGTGAACAACGAAGGCATGTATATAGGCGACGGAGGTACACGTCGTACACAAACAAAAGGTAATAAAAATAAATTCAAATCCGTTGACGAATTGTTGAACGACAAACCTAAATATTACAACGAAATAACGTTCAATGAAGACATTCCTCTTGATATGATAGAAGAGGTTAGTTTACCTAATACTACTGATAAAAAGTTGATCAAACAATTGAAGGATGCAGGAGTGAAGGTGCAGACATATGATGATAGATTACCTTCAAACATTCCTTCTAAAGTTAAACGAGTGGACTCTACAGTAAAAGAATCCATGAAAGAAGGTCAAAAAGTAACAAAAATGAATATTGATGATCGATATTCGCATATTGAAAAAACATTAGACAAATATCAAAATGAAAAAGATGTCAAGAAGAAAAATGCTATCTCAAATTCTTTGATAAAAGCATATAACAATTATAAAAAAGATGGCGGCAATAAAACAAATAAAGTGTTAGATGATCTCATAAAAGCTGATTTCAAAAAACAAATGAAAGAAAAATTAGCAGTTAAAAAATTACCTTCAAAAATAAAAGATAAAGAATCAAAACTCTATACAAATACAGCCACTAATTCTAAATTATTTACCGATATAGTTGAAGCAGCTAAAACAAATCCTGAACTTAAAAAATATACAAGCACAACTAGGCAGAAAGATACTCAATCGGCAATAAGCAGAATAAAAGGACAAGGTGAGAATGCACCTATGAATTTCTTAGCTAAAGACAGATTAGATAGTGTTGATACACAAGTCGCTAAGATATTGATGACATATTACAAAGCAAAAGGTGATGTTGATTCTGAAATAGCAATTTACAATAGAATACGACAAGAATCAACTAAATCAGGACAATTCATTGAATCAATAAAATCACTTAAAGATTTATCACCTGCAGCAGTAGTCAATATCATACAAAGTGATTTAGATAGAGCAACAAGTGAATTGGAAAATAGCAGGGATCCAATTGTAAAAGCATGGTTGAAAGAAAATTTAGCTAAAACTAAGTTGACTCAAGCCGAAAGAGAATGGGTATATCAAATGGCTGCTAAAGCCTCTAAAATGGAATTTGATAGTCCTCAATACAGGCAAACATATGCATTGATAAACGCATTTGTAGCTGATAGAATACCTAAATCAATTTCAGCTAAAGTTAAATCGTTTAGACGTATGGCAATGTTATTTAATCCTAAAACGATGACAAGAAACTTTTTAGGAAATAAGTTAATGGAATTACCTAATATGTTAGCTGATTTTGCAGGAAGTAGATTAGATGCTACTCTTGCTAAAAAATCAGGAATAAGAACACAAGGTACTTTAGATACTAAGGCATATCGAGAAGGTAAGAAAATAGGTATCTCAGAAGCAAAACAAGATCGTGATTTAGGAATAAACACACGTAGAACAAATCCTTTCGAAATGCAAGAAGGTAAAACATGGAATAATGAAACAAAAACAGGTAAAGCACTAAATTGGGTTGAAAAATGGATGAATTATGCGTTAGATAGAGGTGATCGTCCGTTTGAAGAAGCAATATATTACAACAGTTTAGCTAATCAAATGAGATTAAACAATGTTGAAGTTGCTACAGAAACAATGAAAGAAATAGCTCAAGCAGAGGCAGATAAAAAGACATGGAAAAACAGCGGTAAAATGGCTAAAGTTGCAAGTAAAACTAGAGAAGTTTTAAACACTGCACATATTGGAGAAATGGGATTAGGTGATTTAGTTCTACCGTTCGTTATGACTCCTGCAAACTTAGCAGTGGCAACATATGACTATAGTCCTGCAGCAGTTATATCGGTAGCAAAGAATGCCAAAAAATATAGTGAAGCAATGAAATCAGGAAAAGACGTTGCAACAGCACAAAAAGCATTTGTTGATAGTTTCGGTAAAGCAGTCACAGGTACATTGTTATACGCAGTGGCATATGCAATCGCTAAATCAGGTGCTATCACAGGTGGAGAAGACGAAGATAAAGATGTACGTGCAATGATGAGAGCACAAGGATTCCAACCTTATTCAATCAAAATAGGAGATAAATATTATTCTTATGATTGGGCTCAACCTATTGCAAATCCATTTGCAGTTATGGCTGAGTTACATAGACAAGCTGAAATAAGTAAAAATACACCAGGTGGAGATAAAGCAAACAATGCGTTTAAAGCTATCACAGAAGCATTTACAATCGGTGGTGATAGATTATATGAACAAAGTTTCTTAAAATCTATAAACACATTATTATCAGCTGAATCACCTCAAGAAGGACTCATTGATTTTGCAGTTGATATTCCGTCATCATTCGTTCCTACATTATTTAAACAAATAGCAGATGTAACCGACGGAGGCTATAAAGCAACATATGACAGTAATAATCTATTGTCAATGATGTTTGATAAAGTGCTAGCAAAAATACCAGGCGCAAAAAGTACGCTTCCTACTAAACGTGATACATTAGGAAAAGAAATAGAAATGTACGGAGGACAAAACGGTCTTATAAATTCATTTATCAATCCTGGTAGATTATCTAAAGATACAGCAGGTGCTATTGGAAATGAAATAATGGATGTATATAACAACACAGGTGATGCAGCAATAATGCCACAAGTCGCTCCTACATCTATGAGATACGATATAAACGGAGATGGTGAACTTGAAAAAATAGATTTTGATACATCACAACAAGCTGTGTTACAAGAAAGAATGGGTACAATCGTTGCTGACGGTGTTGATTCATTATTAAATAATGACGTATATCAAAATGCATCATACGAAGAGAAAGCAACAGCACTCACATCATTGGTTCAGTATGCAAAAGCTAAAGCAATTGAAGAATCAGGCTATGTCGAAGGTTATGAAATAAAATCAGGTAATGCATTACAAATTGATAATTATCACAGTAAAGGATTAAGCATTCCTGAGGCCGTTTTATATGATAGTATGATAAATCCTATTAAATCATTGAAAGATGTCAATGGTGATTCAATACCGGGTTCTCAGAACGGACAAAAAGCATATATTATAGATAACATGCAAATAAGCAACTATTCTAAAAACATAATGTTACAATTAATCAGTCCTACTGCTAAGAATCCAGAAACAGTTGATTCACTACAACAATTATACACTCAACAAGATTTTATTGATTATTACACACTTCCTAGATCAGATTATATGGTAATAAATAATTATAGTAGAGATGATTATGATATGGCTACAAAATATTATAATATTTCAGGAACTGATTTTGCTAATTTCTCAAATCAATTAGCAACATTAAAATCTGATTATGACAAAAACGGTGAAGTGATAGAAGGTAGTAAAAAAGCAAAAGTAACACAATATATAAATTCGTTAGATTTATCAGTGGCGCAAAAAGTTTATTTATACAAGAACGCAGGTTATTCAGTCAGCGCATGGAAATCTCAAATGTACAATTATATAAATTCCAAAGATATTAGTGCAGATGAAAAATATCAAATGTGGACATCACTTGGATTCAAGTAGGGTGTTGTCAGATGAATCGACGATTAAAAAGTAATATATACCTATGTTAAACAAGCACTGACGTGCATTAAAAAAGGACCTATCTAAGTCCTTTTTTTATTTGATCGTATTCAAATTGAAATTTACCTATGCTAACAGGTCTATAGTTATTATTTGCGCAATATAATAAATAATCAGTGAACGCCTTCTTGGTGTTGTCATATTCTTCTTGAACTGTTTGGTGCCACATAAGAATATTATTATTTGCCAATTCATAATATTCGGTAATTGATCTAGTGTCGTCGCCAATTGCAAAACTTTTATTTTCAACTAATGATTGCAATCCTTTTATTGCCAGTAACAAAACATATTCTTTTGCACTTTCTGTTGTAATGCGTTTTATCATATTAGGATCATAATCTTTATCTGTTTCTCTATAAACAGCATCGAAGGGAATCACTATACATCTTCTAAAGAATCCTTCTGATCTATCTGTAGTCGGAGGTAAAGCATTTGCTGCAAATATCATTTTAGCTTTATTTGCAAATTTGAACGGATTTTGATTTTTACGTTCAATTGTAATGCTGTCACCTGTAACTAATTTTTTGAATATGGCTGTGTTTTCTAATAAGTTATGACCTGAGTCATCTCCTATGTTTATCATTTTTCCCACTAGTTCTGCAGTTCTAAACTTTTCAGATAAATCCTCTAAAGCAAGACTGCTACAATTATCGTCACCTAACGTTTCACGAATCATATCAAGAAACATTGATTTACCGTTTCTACCGTTTCCTAATAGTATGAATGATTTTTGAAATCTACAATCACCTATTAAAAAATACCCTAGCATTTGTATTAACAATGTAATTCGATCTTCATTTTCACACGCAAGTGATCTGATAACATTATATACATCTTCATTATACGCATCAGGATTATACCTGCATTCAATTTGATTTAATGTGAATATTTCAGAAGTGTGTGCAATAAATTCATGTGTTTCTAAATTATACAAACCATTCTGCAAATTGATATATTCACTGGCTAATTTGGTGTTATGATTTATCATTTTCAAACGAATATTTTCTATTACTTCTCTCATGTTTGACATATTGAGTTTAGGAATAACTTCGATCATCTTAGAAATAAGAAGATCTTTGTTATTGGTGTACATTGTGTCGTGATAAAAATATACATCGTTTCCATAACCTTTTATTTTATATTGTTTTATCATATAATCAGCAAATATATTATGTTGAAATTTAGATCCTTTATAAAATATTCCACTTGCTGATTCAAATATTTTGTTGTCTTCAAACATTTTTTCTATTTCGTCATCTCTAAGAGGTTCATCGAAAATATATTCATTTATCATTTCAAATACAGTGTGTATTTGATCCTTTGTAAATTGTTCATTTATCAAAGGAATAACAAACGTAAACAAGGCATTATCTCGTCCATCTCCATCTTTAAAATGCATAACATCTTTTTTAAATGAAATAGGTTTTAAGAAAAACGGTATTTCGTCAACTTTCTCATCGTATTGTAGCCATTTTCGCCACTCACCTTTTAACTTGACTATTTCCATCGTTCTTTTTCCCCAGGACTTAATATCGATATCTATTGTGATAGGTGTATTAGCATGAACAACGTTTTTCATTGGTTGCATACTTTTAAACCAAAAATGTCCGCCACGTCTCGTTTTTAATATTCTAGTTTTTATCTTTTTGTCTCTTAATATTTTACGTAATATTTCAAACTGTTCATCGTCATCGACGTCAACAATTAAATAGGGTTCCTCTAAACGTATAGATAAATTCTCTTCGTCTTTTATTTCTTCATATTCATACGTTTTAGTGAATGCATGAGTTGGACGCTTATTTGAGTCACAAATCATATATTTGAATTGTTTTTTATCCATGAGTACACCTCCCTATCATATTATTTCATTCCAGTTGAGCCAAATGCTCCTTCATTACGTTCTTCACCTAATTTTTCTATGAAATCACAGATATAAACAGGTGTAATTATTAACTGAGCAATTCTTTCATTTGAGCAAAGAGTAATATCTTCATTTGATAGATTCGCCATTATCGCATGAATCTCTCCTCTGTACCCACTATCGATAGGGGGTATGTGTGACACTAAACCTTTTGCAGCAAGACTCGATCTAGGGTATACACAACCCATCATATTGTCAGGCAACTCTAGTCCGAATCCCAGTGGAATCTTCACTGTTTCCAAAGGCTTGATTATAATCAATTCAGGATTATATATATCTGCTCCTGCATCATTATAATGTTTTCTTTGAGGGAATTGTACATCATCTTTGAATTTAATCAACTTTACTTTCATATTGTTTCAACTCCTCTTCTATGTCAGTGAAAACTTCATTGAATCTATTTTTTGCATTTGGGTTTGTACCGTTCATTTGATCTCTAGTGCATTTGTAAACAAATGAATCAGGATTCCATTCAAATATGTCACTATCTTTATCAGGATAGTATAAATTTGATGCTGTATCAGTTCCTGCTTGTTTTACATAATTCATAGCAGGGAAATGTAAATCAACTATTCCGTGTAAGAACGGATATGTCTTTACTATTTCTAAATACATTTTATATGCAATAACATTGTCTGTTTCAGGCTGTATTTGTTTATCTATTCTTTGTTTTATGAAATCTAACGCCGCTCTTAAATTCGTATGAACAAAATAATAAGTAGATAGGCATCTAGGAAGAATACTTCTTGCATCCATTATTGATATTTTTTTAGAATTTATCATTTCACAGTATAATGATTTTGATAATTCAACAATATGTTTATATTGCTCGTATATCTCATCACTGTTTTCAATTGAATTAGGAACAAGTGCATCTTTTTCATGCCACATTTTATCTCCTGAGCAATCAGCACTAAATGAGAAATTTCTATGTCTTAACAGGTGAGTTACAGTGATCAAGTCTATTCCACTTATCATAAATGTCAACGGTATTGTCTCCAATAAACTAGGCAACACCTCACCTTTTGCGGCTCCTTTTATGTATTTACCTACATCTCCGTCTTTAACTGCAGGAAAAGGTTCTTTATTCCACGTTGCATGCACCCATGGATCTACATATTGAATTAATGATTCAACAGGCATAGATCCGACTAGCATAACATTAATTGCATCTAAATTATTGAAAAAATCTGTTTTAGGTTCTATATCAAATCTTATTCCTGACGCAGGGTATACCTTTTTAACGTGTTTATTTGCTGGCATTTTCTTCACTCTCCTCTACAAATTTGTGTAAACTACCCACGTTCATTGTGATGTTGTGTATGTCTTCAAGTCTTGCACCAAATATTGATGCATATCTCTTTTTAAACTCATCTGCTAGAATTGAACAAATCAATATATCATGTTGATAATTTACATCGTAATTACAACTTCTCATATTACAAATCACATTCAATTTATTTTTTCTAATTATAAATTGAATAGTTTGAAAACAATGAGCAGGATCAAAATGCATCACACATCTTCTTGTTTCAACATTATCTTCTTCCAATTGATTCATTGCCTTATACATATTATCAAAAATATCATAATAATGTTCGGTAATGTATGATCCAATTGTTGTCTCATATCTATTTTTTACATCTGATTCAAAATTCTCTGCAAATTCTGAATTTATATCAAATGTTTCAGATATTTCTCTAGTCGTTATATCAAAATATGTGCTGTTATCATTTAATATTTCAATCGTATTATTTGATTTGTGACCTCTTTTATTGATGTCCATTCCTATCAAATTAACTAATTTTTTATTATATGCACCTAATCTATTTTTTAATATTCTAACCATTTCGTCTAATTCTTCAAAATTTGTTCTGTATTTTTCCAACTTAGTCGTATTATATAATCCTCTGAGAATTTCAACTCTTTCAGTTTGATCTTCTCCTGCTTGTTCATCACTCCATTCAGGATGAGCAGGATCTACATAAATTAAAATCGCTCCCATTTCAGCTAAACGATCATCTAATTCTTGTATTTTTTCTTGTTCTGTTCCTCTTTTGAGTGCAATACCGTATGCTAATTCTGTCAAATGTAATCTGTCAACTAATATTAGATTCATGTCATCAGATAATTGTTCTAAAAAACAAACAGATGTATCTAATTTACCTAATGAAAACACTTTGAAATCTTTATCTTTATAATCTTTTGAGCAAATGTTTGCATCTTTGAGAATCATAGACGGTATTTCTTTATTGAGTTTGTTAATTAGTGTAGTTTTCCCCACTCTATCAACACCTTCAACTATTACTATCATTCTATTTCCTCCAATCTTTTCTTTAATTTATCAAATAATCTAACTACTCTAGTTTTTACTTCATTTGATATTATTTTTATTCCTTCTGTAGAGTTTCCTAATATTAACTCCCTATTCGTGTATTGAAGAACTGATATTGCATCTGCTATTTCTACTAATAAATTAGGAAAATCTTCTTTTTCAGAATAATTTACAAAATATTCTTCTGCAAAAGGAGCTTTAGTTTGAATATATTTTAAACCTATATCTGCAACCATTGCTCGTAATTCAGGAAATTGAACTTTGCAATCATGAGGTATATCACTTGTAAATTGTTCATCTAAATCGTGGAATATTGCTCTACACACTGCTTCTTGAACTATTTCTTTTTTTATTTTATAATCATAACCTATTCGCAAAATATTATATGCAACATAATACGAATGTTGTGCTAGATCTTCATCTTTAAGACGAATTCTATTATTATATCTTATTTGAGAACTAAGAACCAACGGCATGACATCTCCGTATCTATCTAAAATGTTGTCCATTATTCTATTTCTCCTTTGAATCCTTTGTTTGCAGTATGTTTATTTTCAAGAATATCTTTTAATGTAGCAACTAATTCAGCTCTATTTAAACATATTCCCTTTGTGTGACTTTGAGCCAACATCAGATTAAATTGATTATCACCCAATGTTTCTGCAAAATATAGAATAGGAATTTTTGCTGCATATGCAAAACCTGCTTCAAATATTGTGCCTACGTCTTTACCGTCAGTTACTGCAATTATCATATCAGATTCACCTATTGCATTTACATTTGCTTCAAATGCATTTTGTCTTGCTTCTTCGTTTGCATCAGGTGTAACTTTTGTATCTAATCTAGGACTAAATAAATCGTAACCTAATCTTGTCAATGCTCTTTCAATGAATTCAACTCTTTCTAGCTGTTCTTCATTGAAGAACGGACTTGCAATATATACTTTCATATTATTTCTCCTTTTTCCCTCCGAAATCAGCAATTCGTTTCCTTGCCATATCAATATAGAACTGTCTATCGACATATTCTAATTTCATTTCTCCTCCGTTGTCAACATAACAATGAGCAGGTAAATTAGCAATAGAATCTCTCCTCAATGATTCGTCAGGATTTATTTTTACTTTATATATCTTTCCGTATTTGTCACTTTTAGTGGCATATACTCTATTTACTTTGTTGATTTTTACTGATTTCATTTCATCAGCAAATTTTTGAGCAGGTTTATCAAAATTAAAGAATGTTGAATCTTTACTTATTTCTTTAATATCTGAATTTAAAACCCATCTTGTTTCAGAATATGTAGATCCTGTTTTAGTTATTATTTGAAAATCAGATAAAACATCGTGATTATTTATTGTTTCTGCAACATCTATTCCGTCGATAAAATGTTTTACTACTGCAAGGTCAACCATTCTAGCTGAATTTCTCAGAATATTTGTACCTCTTTTTATATCACCAACAGGTAAAAATTGGGTTACGTACGCGCCTTTTGTTTTAACCATCCCGTTTTCAAATTTCATAATATAATTATTTACGTCTTTTTGCCAAATTCCTGTACACACATCTATTTCCATTGTGATTCTAGTTCTTTTTTCAAATTCAGATATAATTTCTCTTATTTTTTCTTTTTCATGAGGGATTATCATTATTCCATCTGTATTTGATTGAACTAATTGACAATAAGGTTCTATTTTTTCTATTAAATCAACTAATAACAGTTGTCCTGTTATGCACACTGAATTTGCCATTTTAGGATCGTACATTTTATTAAATTTACTTTTCATAGCACCGTATGCAGTGTTTAATAATAATTTTAAGGCTTCAGCTTTTAATTTATCGTTCTTTTTAGCTGCTATACGTGTATGATACAACTCTTCATATTTTGATATGTCTTCAAGATTCCTAGAAACATACCCATATTGTATCATCATAGTTGGGTAATAACTAGCAGCATCTATCTGCCACATCTCACCTTGATATTCAAAGTTCTTAATTGCACCGTGAATTCCTCCGTACGCAAGTATGTGAGGTACTCCTGCAATGTCAGTTTTTAATTTTTCTTCATAATTTAATTCTCTATTTACATATAAATCTAAACAATGACGATATTTGTCTAATTGTATTTCTTTTGGCAGATCATATGTGAGTTCATCATCATATTCTGCTTTCTTTGCTTTTAAAATAATAGCTGATAATGATGCATTTGTTTTATCGAGACATTGTAGAGATAAATCAAATAATTTACAAACATTCATTTT
>Ga0180430_10001366_pt1 | contig 23919 bp, 20 predicted proteins | sample SS_ome_9_FD_132999 | JGI IMG/M metagenome (GOLD analysis project Ga0180430, IMG submission 132999) | Hypersaline lake sediment archaeal communities from the Salton Sea, California, USA - SS_1_S_2 metaG | ecosystem: Environmental > Aquatic > Non-marine Saline and Alkaline > Hypersaline >... | reverse complement strand
TTAAAAAACCCAGCAGCAAAATGATCTTCAACCCCCTGCCGACCGAAAAGCTGGAAGGCGGCGACGTGGCGGTCGTGATTGGAAAAAGGGAAGAGCTGGAACGTCTGCGACACAAACTGGAGTAGCGGTCTTCATGCCGGGCAGGAACTATGGCTGGTGTTCTACCGGTCTTCCGTTATTTCTTCCCGGAACTCTTCGATGATCGGTTCGATGCCCTTGAGGCGATCCAGATGGGCAATATGAATAACCGCGTCACCCCGATGAACCAGGGGCAGGTTCAAGCGACCGATGACGATCCCGGACACCGGCGAACGGATTTCCACTTCCTCGTCGCCAAAGGGATCGGCGATTTCGCCAATTCTGGAATTCTTGGCCACCCGCCCGCCCAACGGCACTTTCATCCGCAGGATGCCGCTGATCGGCGCCCGCACCCATGAGGTGGTGTCCGCTATGAGGGGGTCGATATCGGATGCCGGCGATTGTTTGGCGGTCACCATGCCCAGGGCCTGCATGACCGACATGACGCCGCGCAGGCCCGCCCGAATCGCCACCTCATCGAACCGCAAGGCTTCCCCGGCTTCATACAGCAGGGTCGGAATGCCCAAGTCAGCAGCGGCATGCCGCAAAGATCCCTCCCGCAGGCGGGCATTGATAATCACCGGCACCTTGAACGCCCTGGCCAACCGGAGTGTTTCCGGATCGTCGATGGCCGACCGGATCTGGGGCAGGTTCGCCCGGTGATTCGATCCGGCATGCAGATCGATACCGTGGGTGCAGCCCTGAATCACCTCCTCCATGACGGTGCCGGCCAGCTGCGAGGTCAGCGATCCTTTCTCCGACCCCGGGAAGAAACGGTTGAGGTCCCGCCGGTCCGGCGAATAGCGCGAATGCTGCAAAAACCCGTAAACGTTGACCACGGGAACCGCCAGGAGTGTTCCCCGGATCGATCGCAATCGCTTCAGCTTCATCAGCCGTCGAATGATCTCTGTTCCGATGATCTCGTCGCCGTGGATGGCGCCGCAGACAAACAGGCGGGGGCCCTCACGCCGCCCGTGCACCACATGGACCGGCATGGCCATTTCGGTGTGGGTGTAGAGGCGGGCAACCGGGACCGAAACGGTGGTCTGCTGGCCCGGTTTGACCCGGGTGCCGGCGATGGTGATGGCAGGCTGCATCATCCCCGGCCCTTGGTGCGGGTTTTGCCGGGCGCGGCGTTCTTCTCGATATAGGCAATCACCATCCCGGCCACATCCTTGCCGGTGGTCTTCTCTATGCCTTCCAGACCGGGGGACGAATTGACCTCCATGATGACCGGTCCGTGGTTCGAGCGCAGCATGTCGACCCCGGCCACACGCAGCCCCATGATCTTGGCCGCCCGGACGGCGGTGGACCGCTCCTCGGGGGTAATGCGAATGGTTTCCGCGCGCCCGCCCCGGTGCAGGTTCGAGCGGAACTCCCCTTCCGGGCCCTGGCGCAGCATGGCCGCCACGACTTTATCGCCAATGACCCAGCAGCGAATGTCCCGGCCGCTGGACTCTTTGATATATTCCTGCACCAGGATGTTGGCCTTAAGACTGCGAAAGGCCTGGATCACGCTCTGGGCGGCCTTATCCGTCTCCGCCAGGACGACGCCGACCCCCTGGGTGCCTTCGATCATCTTCACCACCAGGGGGGCGCCCCCCACCAGGCTGATCAAATCGTCCGTGTATTGGGTCGAATGCGCAAACCCGGTCACCGGCAGCCCGAGCCCCTTGCGGGCCAGCAGTTGCAGGCTGCGCAGCTTGTCCCGTGAGCGGCTGATGGCCACCGACTCATTGAGGCAGAAGACGCCGATCATTTCGAACTGGCGCACGACAGCGGTGCCATAAAAGGTGATGGAAGCGCCAATGCGGGGGATGATGGCATCGAACCCCTGCAGCTTTTCCCCCTTGTAGTGAATTTCGGGATGGTGGGAGGTGATATCCATATAGCAGCGCAACGGGTTGAGCACCCGGACCTCGTGGTCGCGGTCACGCGCCGCCTCCACCAGTCGGCGTGTGGAATATAACTCGGCCTTACGGGAGAGTATGCCAATTTTCATTTTTTTCCTTTCCTTCCGGGTCGCCTCGGATAGTTTCTGGCCAGGGACCGGCCGGCCGTGTAGGACCGCCCGGGATCGATAACAAATCGTTTTTCCACCGCGGTTCGTCCCAGAAGCATTCGAAATATCATGGCATCACGGTTGGTAAGGGTGATATTGATCCGCCATAATTCGTTTTTCAGCACGACGTCGGTCCGGATGACGTAGCGCTTTTCACTATGGCCGCCCGAGTCTTTGACACGGCGGCGCTCCAGTACCGGGGCCTCGCAGAACAATTCGATGTCCTTGCGTTTCTGCAGCGGGTGGATGCCGAAGCGGACCATGCGGATGCCGCCGGCGGAAAATTCTTCCAGGCTGAACGTGTGCAGCGCCGAGGTCCGGGCACCGGTGTCGATCTTGGCCTTGATGGCCGGAATACCAAGCTGCGGCAGGGCAAGCCATTCCCGCCAGCCGATACGGCCCAGCGGTTGATCCGGAGGCGCCGCACGATTCTTGTCCTTTTTCGTCTTTGCCATAAGCATCTCTGATTCAACCACCGCGCAGAATCCGCCCGCCACAGCGCAAATGAGCACCGGGAGAAAATAGCCGCCATACCCCTCATCCATCAAATCGGGCAGCTGTCAGGTTATACGTACACGAATGGATTGCAATTGGGAAGCCCCGGAATCCGGCAGGGAATGCGGGAAAATTGACAATCGTGGCAGGCGATCGCCGCTATTCAATCGAATGCGGCGGCATCAGAAGAAAACGGTTGACGTTAAAGACGGTTCGGCCGATCGGGTCCTCAAAAGTTCCCCAAAGGGCCACCTGTTGCCGCAGATGACCGATGATATTGGGTTGCAACGGCCCGCCAATAGGAATTTCTTTCTCGTCGGCTGTCGCCAGCGCAACGGCCTTGACACTGCCGTTGCCGCTCCAGTCCACCGGTATAAGGAGTCCTGTGAGATAAATTTCCTGGTCCATCGCGGCCCGCCTTTCCAGCGTCCTTGGCGTTGAAAGTGCCTTTCCCCCAGACCCTTTAGCAACAGATGTGCCAGTCAGATGCCGTCTCTAATCCTGCCCGGGGTATCGTGGCGCTGGTAACGGGTATAAAAAGAAAAACGCTTGGGGAAAGTTGGACCAGCCCGTGCGTCCTGAACGGCAACAGGCCCTCCCTGCGGTGTGAAACAAGTGCCGGCAGATCCGATATGGAAAAAACCGGAATCTGTGATTCAGGTTTGGCCGGCGTGCTCAGTGGGCTGACTTGAAGGTTTCCTTGCGGTAACCGTACTTCTTCATGAGTTTGTGCAGCTGACGGGTGGTGATGCCGGCTTCCTCGGCCGAGCGATTGATGCGTCCCTTATGACGTGCCAGAAGATCTTTCAGATAGCGCCGTTCGATCTCCTCGATGCCTTCCGCCCGAACTTGGGCCAGCGCATGGGATGTATCGATGGACACTTCCGCCGTCAGCCATTCTTCCTCGAAAAAATCGGCTGGAAAACTCTCGGGCGTGAGGGTGTCCGACTGCTCGAGGATGTAAGCGCGTTCGATCAGGTTCTCGAGCTCACGGATATTGCCCAGCCAGTTGTACATTCCAAGCGCCTTAATGACGGTGGGGTGCACCTGGCGGATCTCCTTGGGTCCGAAATCACTCAGTTTTTTGAGAAAGCTTTCCACCAGGTGAGGGATGTCCTGAATGCGCTCCCGCAGCGAGGGAAGATCGACAGGAAAGACATTCAACCGATAATAAAGGTCCTTGCGAAACAGACCCTCTTCCGTCATTTGTTTCAAATCCGCATTGGTGGCCGCGACCACCCGCACATCCGTCTTGAGCGTCGCCTCGCCGCCCACACGTTCAAACAACCCCTCCTGCAGGATCATGAGCAGCTTGACCTGGGCCGCGGGGGTCAGCGTCCCGACCTCGTCCAGGAAAATAGTCCCGCCGTTGGCAATTTCGAATTTCCCCATTTTCCGGCGGATGGCCCCGGTAAAAGCGCCTTTTTCATGTCCGAAAAGTTCGCTTTCCAGCAGCGTATCCGGAATGGCGCCGCAGTGAACACTGATGAACTGGGCATCACGCCGGTTGCTGTGCCGATGGATCAACTTGGCCAGAAGGCTTTTGCCGGTGCCCGTTTCGCCTGTCAGCAAAACGGTGGTGCGGGTGGGGGCCACCGATTGGACGAGATCGTAGACCTTTTTCATGCTCCCGCAGCGGGTCCGAACGATCTCCCGCACATCGGTTTCCCAAAATTGCTCGCGAAGATAATCGAGTTCCGATTCCAGGATCTGCCCTTCATAGACATCCCGGGACATGAATTCGACTTCTTCCTTGCCAAGGGGCAGCTTCAGATAACTTGCCGCCCCCGCTTCGACGGCGGCAATACCCGCTTGAATCTGGTCCGGTGAAACGATGACGATGATTTTAATCGATGGACGCAGACGCCAGATGGGGTCGAAAAGGGCCTTAAAGTCATCTAAAGTCAGTAAATGGTGATCGGTCCGTGGCACCGCCGCCAGTTCGACAAAGAAATAATCATAGGCTTGGGCTTCAAGACAGGCCGTCACCACGTCAAAGGTTATAAATTCCGTTTTGGAACTGTTGCCAATCCCGGCCTTGATCACCTCTTTGAGCGCAACATCTCGACATACAACAAGAAATTCCCGCATGATAAAAACAAGCCCCTTATGATCGCTTCGACATCATGAGCACGATCGCCGACCGGCCTGGCCGGGTTAGGCCCATGGGGAATGGGTCGCCATGACATGACCACCCGATCCCTGGCCACCGGATCGGACCCTGAAAAAGGGCCGCCAATGCAATTGTCAGCGACAGCCACCCGAAAAATCGGAACTCATATATCAGGTTTTCCGCTTGATACGAGTAACACCATTAAATGTCAATGTGTTATATAATGGCATATCAATTGCCTTGTGAAATCGAGAACACAAAGCTAACCACAGATGACAGGACAAGGCCAACCCGGCATCCATATTCCCATTTGGAGCCATCAATGAAACTTTTAAAAAAATTCTGGTTGCCTGCGACCTGCCGAAATTCACGCACCAGATGTTGGATTTGGCCGTTGCGCTTGCCCGGAACACCGGGGCCCGGATAATCCTGGCGAATATCATCAACCCGCATGATACCGACGCCATCGCGCATGCCATCCATAAAACACTCCTGGTGCAATCGGTTCCGATATCTCACTATGTTCGAGTTGGAACCCGGCCCCTGCACACATCGCCGAGAAAAAAACCGAACCATGCGCTTCCAACCGGTGGGTGCCCTTTTTTTGGTTGACAGCCAGCGCCGCATGATTAATTAGTATATTCATAATATACAATAATTTTAAACCGTTCCATTTCATATCCCTACCTTCTCACAGGGTAAAACAGGAGGCGGAAATGACCATCATCAAATGGAGCCCGGCTCGTGAAATCGCCAGCCTTCAGCAGGGAATCAACCGGCTTTTCGAAGATGTTTTTTCACAACCGGGAAGCTATGACCCGGATACCATGGGCGCTTGGCGACCGCCTGTGGATATTGTGGACACCGCCGAGGCGATTTTGATTTATGTAGAAATCCCCGGTGTGGACAAAGACGACGTGGATATCGAAGTCAAAGACAATGTATTGACCATCCGGGGCGAGCGCATGGTGGACAGCCGCATCGGCAACGGCAGCTACTACCGCAGCGAGCGGGTTTTTGGCAAATTCGGACGATCCTTTGCCCTGCCAGCCTTGATCCGCACCGATCACATCAAAGCAAGTTTTAAAAACGGTGTACTGAAAATCTCCATCCCTAAACCCGAAGAAGAAAAACCCCGCCAGGTCACCATCAACGTGGAATAGGGATGACCCATGAAAGATCGTGTTACCACCGGCATCGAAGCGCTGGATTCCCTTATCGGCGGCCTGTTCGTCGGCGACAACGTTATCTGGTATGACAATGCCGGCAGCCTTGCGGATGTGTTCTATCTCAACCTGATTCGGTCCTCCTTGCAGCAGGATGAACCACTGATTTATGTCAGTTTCGATCGCTCCCTGAAAAATCTGATCGAAAAGCTGGGGCCTCTGGCCCAGTCGCCGTCGCTGACGATTATCGATTGCTTTACCTACGGCAAGGGCAACGGGGCCGAAATCTTCGTCGACTATCAAAAGCAGGTGCCGGAGCACTGGCCCGGCACCCTGCTGACGGTCAAACGACCGGATCGCATGGAAGACGTGGCGACGGCCTTTTATGACCACCACCGCTCACTGCGTGGCACGGTGCGGTTCATTTTTGAAAGCCTGACCGGCATGCAGGATCTTTGGGGTGGTGAAAAGCAGCTGGTCAGCTTCTACGTGCGCACCTGCCCGCGGTTGTACGACCTGAACACCATCGCCTATTGGCTCATTGAAAAGCAGGCCCACTCCGGTAAATTGCACGCGCAGATCAACCAGATTGCCCAGGTGGTAATCGATCTCGCCGTTCGACGGGGGCATACCTCCCTGCAGATCATCAAAGCCGAAAACCGCACACCGGATCGGCGGGACAAACCCTTTCCTTATTTCAGTAGGGACACCGCCATTCGCTTCAACCCGGACGATCAGTCCACCGGCCGCATCGACTTGGGCGCGCGCATCAAATCCATGCGCACACAAGCCCGTCTTTCCCAGACCGACCTGGCCAAACAGCTGGGTGTCACCCCCAGCAGCATCTCCCAAATCGAAAGTGGGTTGATCTACCCGTCACTGCCCGCACTTTTCCGCATGGCGGAAGTCTTTGGGGTGGATATGGGAACACTGTTTCAATCCGCCAGTGGCAACACATCGCCCGTGGTTTTCAAGAAAACCGATATGCAGGTCGCCGCCCTGCCGGAATTGGCAGACAGCGGTGTCAAATGCTGGCGGGTGCCCCACATCGAAATGGAAAGCCGAACGGCACCCCGCCTCATCGAAATTCCACCCCGTACTAGACTGTCCCACCATTTCTTCCAGATCAAGGGAGATGAATTGGGATACCTCCTTTCCGGCACCCTGCGGTTGACATACCGGGATAGCGAATACCTGTTAGCCGAGGGCGATTGCATCTATTTCAAGGAGGGATGGCCCAGTGCCTGGGACAACCCTGGCCAAAAAACGGCACGCCTGCTGTGGCTTTTGACCGAACGCCCTTAGAAAATCCTACGCTTTTCCATCAAAAAACGGGCAGCCCCCATGTGAAGGCTGCCCGTTATCTCAAGTCTTTCTTGATGATTTTATTGATCGGCGATTTAATCGTCAAGGCGTCAAGGTCGTTGTCATCCAATGGTCCGTTTGGGTATAGGCTGCCGGCGGATTGCCAAGACCGTAGGCGGCTGGCGAACCGATCCCGCTGGTATTGCTGCTGTATTCGCTGACCAGGATGCGCCAGTCACCCGCCGGGAAGGGCACTGGATACGAAGGATCATCCCAATCCGGTCTGAGGTCATAATTAAAAATGCATCCGTTGGCATTTCCGGTCGAATACGCCGAGCTTACCAAGGTCCCATAGGGGTCATAAAGGGAGACCGTTACCCGTTTACCGGCTGCCAGTCCCGTGTGGGCAACATTGATACGAACATTTTTCGGTTCATCGAGACGAATTTTATAGTAGTCGTTGAAGCCCACATGGGCACCGCTGCCGTTGATGACATTGCCAAGAAAAGCTCTCCCGGTGCTGAATATCTTGGCCTGGGCATGGCTGTCGTTGGCTTCGTAGGCATCATTCAACTGTCTTTTGGAGATGCGCACCCGGTAAGCGGTGCTTGTGAACCCGGTGGGCCGGACCTCGAAATAGAAATCGGTACTGGGCGCCAGAGCGATCCATACGTTGCGATCGTCGCCATCCAGATAGGTCCGTGTGGGGCCGTAAAGATACAGTTCTACGCTGCCGGAGACCACCTCCACCTGCACCAGTGTGCCCGTGCCGGCGGCAAGGGCCGTCACCCGTCCGAAGTCGGTGGCATCGTCGCCACCGACCTCACCGTTGACATAGCCGACCCCAAGCCGGGCTGCGCCACCGATGGCATCGTTACCGGGTTCACTGTCGGCCATGGCACGGTCGTCCACCGGGACGATTCGCTCATAAACAAGGTCGCGGTATCGGGCGAGGTTGTATGGGATACGATCACGGCGATCCCAGCGCATGGGCACCGCTGTAGTACCCGGCTTTGGCGCGATGTCCAGATATATCGTCCCCCCGTTGGTCTTGCGGAGGCTCTCGGTAATATCGAATTGCCGACCGCTGTCAAATTTTTGCAGGACCTGGCCCTTGCTGTCATACACGACGACCCCCGGCACCGTGCCGGGAAACGTCATCAAAAGCTTCTTGTGGTTTGTCTGGAATCTGGGCTGGGGTTGGTCTTGGGATCCGACCGGCGGCCCGGGCGGTTGCAGGCCCATGCCGTTCTTGGTCAGGATCCAGATATTCACCGCACTGCCTTTGGCGGCAGGCACGTTGGCAGCCGGACGCTGTCTGATCACCGTCCCCGGACGCCCCTTGCCGATCGGGGTGTTCTGGAGGATCCCGATCCGGAAACCAGCCTTTGCCAACGCATTCTCGGCATCCGCCTTGGTTTGTCCGATCACCCCCGGCACCGATGCCTTGACCGCCCGGGCCTCGGTCGGTTTCACCCGGGGCGGAATCGATGGCACCGTCTTGTCCGGGGCTTTTTGTATAGCAACGACGGGCATTGGTTTCTGCTGACCAAAAGCGCTCAATGACAGGCCCAGTAGCAGCGCCAGTGTCACTCCAACCACCTTATGCGAAACAATCTGAAAACGTGGCATAGAACACCCTCCTTTAGCGTTGATTTACCCATTGGTGGCAGGGTCGGCCCTAAAGGTTCAAAAAAATCGTACACGTGAAATGATGGCTGGGGAGGTTTTCAGCCGACATGATGTGCTAAAATGCTCTCTGTCAAAAGGTCATCAGCACCGATTACAAATAACAAGCACAGGGATATATGAGGCGATTTAGACTGTCATCGAGGTGTCTTACATCTGTCGACAAACAAGCGAATTCACGAAAATTGCACCGAGAGGTGTCTGCCAAGAATGATGCCGATCTCTTTCCGGCAATCCGGGATCGAGGCGTAACTGTAGCCGGCGATCAGGCGGCCCTGGTCATAGATATCCACAGCGGGAGTATGCGGTGGGTGGGCAAACAAGGCATTGACAATGGTCTGATGATCCTTGGCACGGCAGGCCAACAGGATACCGGCATCCGGGGACCGCTCCTGAATCGGGGCCGTCTGGTCCATTTCCTTTTCCGGTGGGCCGCCCATCATCTGTTGCCGCACGCTGGGTGAAATGAATATGGCAGTCACATGGTCGGGCACCGCAACATCACGGAGAAGGGCTTCGAAAAAAGCCTTCTCTTCCGGAAGGAGTGTGCGAAAGGTCACCAGCCGGCCGGCCGAAAGAAAAGGAGCCATTTTCTTCAGGAGATCGGCCAGCATCTGCTGCCAGCCGGCAACAAGCTCATTCTCACCGGCACCGACACGTCGGTCGATGATGTCGGCCACCCGGCGGCTGTCAGGGGTGTCTGATCCGTCCATTGGTTACGCCTCCCCCAATAAAGCCCTATCGAACAACTTTGACCACCACGAGTGTTATATCATCTTCGCTGGTAACCCCGCGCGTAAAATGCGCGTGTTCCTGGAAGACCTTCTCCAGAATGGTTTTCGCTTCTTCCGCCGCATGTCGACGGATAATGTCCTTGAAGCGCGCTTTACCGAACATCTCCCCGTTCTGGTTGCATGCCTCCCAAATTCCGTCGGTCCCTAAAGCGAGAATCTTTCCCTCAGTCAGCCCGATCACCGACTGCGATTGGAAGACATAGTCCTGATCAACCCCCAGTGCCAATCCGGGTCCTTTGAGCACTTCAAACCGATCCTGAATCGGGTCATAAATGAGGGCCGGGTCATGGCCGGCACGAATCCACTCGATGCCGGTGCGCTCATGATCGATGGTCAGGTAAAACAAGGTCATGAACCGTCCGGTGGCATTGATATCTTCCGTCAGGTGGCGATTCATGGCCGTGACGATGTCGGTAATCGTCCCGGGCTGAGAGGCCCGCATGCGCAAAAATGCCCGTGCGCTTGACATCAACAGGGCCGAATCCACCCCATGCCCGGTAATATCCCCCACGACCACCGAAAACGGGCGGTAAGCTGCGTCGGCATCCCATAAGAAGTCAAAATAATCCCCGCCGATTTCGTCACAGGGAACATTGCGCGCGGCGATATCCAGGCCCTTAACGTCTGGTGCTTTCAGCGGCAGCAGGCTGCGCTGCACCTCGGCGGCCAGAGAAAGCGCCTTCTTCTGTGTGGTCATGTCCGTCACAAAGGCCATCGTGCCGATCGTGGCGCCCGTGTCGGACCGCAGGGGATTGGCATGGAATAAAACCGGTACGCTGCGACCGTCGCGGGAGATGATTTCACTTTCGAATTCGCAGCAGGCAAAATCTGATACATCATTATCATTTCTTGACCGGAATTGCTGAAAGGCTTCGGAGCCCTCCTTGAAAGGCCTTTCACCCATGAGCGCCTCGCGCGTGCGACCGACCATTCCGGCATAGGCGGCATTGAGGTCCACGATCTTGAAGTCCTCATCCAAGAGTAGAAATCCCTCACCCGCGGTTTCGATGATGCGCCGGTGCTTTTCCTCACTCCGGCGCAACTTCTCCTCGGCTTCTTTGCGCCTGTGGATATCGATGACGATGCCCTGGTGGTAGCGTGTCCCGGTGACAGGGTCCGCGACGACGGATGTTCGGTCCTCGATCCAACGCGTCTCTCCCGCACGGGTGACGATACGATACGTCTGCGTGTACGCTTCGATGTTTCGGCTCACGTAGGATTGTATTTCCTGAAGGGTTCTTTCGAAATCTTGCGGATGCAAAATATCGCGGAACATGATCCGACCGCTCAAAAAATCTTCCGCCCGGTAACCGAAGCGTGTAATGTTGGGTGATACGTAAACCATCTTGCGATCTTCAGGATCGGTGGCGGCCAGACGCCGAAAAAGGATAGCCGGGCTGGCTGCAATGATCATTTCGGCCAGCTGCAATGCCTGGGTAACAGCGTGGCGCGCATCGGTTTCTGGGGGCGATTCGCCTCCCATAACATCGAGCTGATGGCGCAGTGCGCGATTCTGGTGTGTGGTCGCTGCCAATTCTTTTTTCAGTTGATCGACCTTAAATCGCAACCGTTCCAGGTCATCGGAAGGCGGCAACGGATCGTCGTGGGTACCCGTGGTCATCGGAGGGAAAATCTCCTCACCAGATGTTGATGGTGAATTCATTACCACAATGCAGACTTCGCCATTGAGCGGCATGACAACGCGATAGGACAGCAGGTGCCGATATTTTCATGGTATGTTACAGCGTAATGTCGACACCTGTTATGTCAAGACAGCGGAAGAAAAGACCGGGTCTACGAACAGGAAAGAAAAAGCGCCGGTCGTGCCTTTCGGCAAGCAACCGGCGCTCTTTTTTGAACCGAGAGCGGGCATGCAATTTCCCGCTGCAGGTTTAGACCACGCCTTGGTCCAGCATGGCGTTGACCACTTTCACGAACCCGGCGATATTGGCGCCCATCATGTAATTGCCCGGGTGGCCGTACTCGGCGGCCGCATCCAGGCAGGTCGAGTGGATGCTCTTCATGATGATTTTCAATCGATCGTCCACCTCTTCACGCGGCCAGCTCAGACGCATGCTGTTCTGCGCCATTTCAAGACCGGAAACCGCCACACCGCCGGCGTTGGCCGCCTTGCCGGGGGCATAGAGCAGCTTGTTGTCGAGGAACACGTCGATGGCTTCCGGCGTCGAAGGCATGTTGGCCCCTTCACTGATCAGCTTCACACCGTTTTTGACCAGGTTGGCCGCATCCTTTTCGTTGATTTCGTTCTGGGTGGCACTGGGGAAGGCACAGTCGGCTTTGTGATCCCACAGGGGGTTGTAATCTAATGTGCCGTCCGCTTCGGTGTAGCTGGCCTCGGAGTATTTGTCGATGTACTCCTGGATGCGGCCCCGCCGGGTATTTTTCAGGCGCATCACGAAATCCAGCTTGCCGCGGTCGATCCCCTCCTCATCGTAGATATAGCCGGAGGAATCCGACATTGTGACCACCTTGCCGCCCAGCTCGATGATCTTCTCCGCGGTGTACTGGGCCACATTGCCGGAGCCGGACACGAGGCAGACCTTGCCTTCCAGGCTGTCGTTCAGGGTGGTCAGCATCTCGGAGGCGAAGTACACCGACCCATAGCCGGTGGCTTCCGGACGGATCAGGCTGCCGCCCCATCCCAGGCTCTTGCCCGTCAGCACACCGGTGAATTCGTTGCGCAGGCGCTTGTACTGGCCGAAAAGAAATCCGATCTCGCGCGCGCCGACCCCGATGTCGCCCGCCGGGATGTCGGTGTTGGGTCCGATGTGCCGGGCCAGTTCCGTCATGAAACTCTGGCAAAACCGCATGACTTCCGCATCCGATTTGCCCTTGGGATCGAAGTCGGACCCACCCTTGCCGCCGCCCATGGCGAGCGTGGTCAGGGCATTCTTGAAGACCTGTTCGAAGGCCAGAAATTTGAGGATACTGAGGTTGACCGAGGGGTGAAAGCGCAGCCCCCCTTTGTAGGGGCCGATGGCGCTGTTCATCTCGATCCGGAAACCGCGGTTGACATGCACCTGCCCCTGGTCATCCTGCCAGGGAACACGAAACAGAAGAACCCGCTCCGGTTCGGTAATGCGTTCCATGACAGCCGCCTTGCGGTACTCCGGGCTGCGGTCCAGGACCGGCTTGACCGACTCAACCACCTCATAAACCGCCTGGTGAAACTCTCGCTCCCCCGGATCGCGATTCTTGATCAGCTGTAAAATGTCTGCCATGCTTTCCTCCTTTGTCATTGGATGCCGCGTAACGGACATCACCTGAGAAACCGTTTCAAATATGGTTCCGACAGCGACCGCCGACGGATTAAGTTGGACTAATGCATATTCAGCAATTTAAAGGTTACCTAACATGATGATTATCGACCTTCAAGACATAATACAGCCCCCCATTCCACAATATGACGGTGGTTTAGACGGATATGGCGGCATTTGAAGAGGGGCTGCAAAACAAACAGGACGGAACCGTCACATGGTGTCAGGGCAGGTCACGCACGCCGGCCTGCCGGGGCGATGGTGCATCGCTGCCGGCGGGCCGGATCGCACTGGATATTTTTCACTTAGGCATCGATGATGTGAAGCGCCTCTTCCCGATAGGCGTCCATGACATAGGGAATGTCGGTCACCTTGGCGCACTCCTCGGACAGGGAAAAAAGATCTTTGCGGCTGATATAGGGCACCTGCCAGTTGCGCGAACCGGCCATGATCTGCTGCAGACCCACTTTGATCTTATCTACCGCGCTGAAGATACCGATGGCCCCCATGGGCAATTCATCGACTTCCGAACCGTATTTTTCCTTGAGCACTTCATAGTTCATGAAGATTTCTTCCTTGGTGTCGCCAAAGCGGGAAACCGTGGAGGGCAGTCCACCGTCTTCGCCCCTCAGCCAGCGCTCGGCGTTTTTGCCCACCATGCCCGGAATCATCAGGGCTCGGCCCATGCAGACCGCCTTGCAATGGGGCGCGCCGAGGGCCAGTGCTTTGAAAACATGGTCTTCCGATGAAAACCCACCCGCAAAAGCGATGTCCGGCACCGGACGCCCTTTTTCACGCAGGCGCTCGCACAGCTCATAGGCCATGGAATGGAGATAAATGGACGGAATGCCCCATTCACACATCATGCGCCAGGGACTCATGCCGGTGCCGCCCGGGGCCCCATCGATCGTCAGCAAGTCGATACCGGCATCGGACGACCAGCGGATGGCCATGGCTAGTTCGCGCATGGGGTAGGCGCCGGTCTTGAGGGTAATGCGTTTGGCCCCCTGCGCCCGGATGCGCGCCACTTCCTTCATGAAGCCCTCCTGGTCGATGAAACCCAGCCGGGAATGGCGTTCGAACTGCTTCAGGGGACCGGCCTTGAACGCGGCCTGATAGGCCGGCATTTCAGGATCGGGCGTGACGATATAGCCGCGCTTCTTCAACTCCAGAGCACGCTTGAGGGAATCCACCTTGATTTCGCCTCCGATGCACTTGGCCCCCTGGCCCCATTTGAGCTCGATGGTTTCGACGCCGAGCTGGTCCAGGACATATTCGGCCACGCCGTTGCGAGTGTCTTCCACATTCATCTGCACCAGGATATCCCCGTAGCCGTCATGGTAACGGCGGTAGGTCTCGACACGGCGCTTCATCTCCGGGGAGCTTTTGACCAGACCGTTTCCGTTAAACTCCAATTCCGGATCGATGCCGCAGACGTTTTCCCCGCAGACCAGGGAAATGCCGCTGATGGCGGCCCCCACGGCGAAATGCTCCCAGTTCTTGCGGGCAATGTCGGTACTGCCCAAGGCACCGGTAAAAATCGGCACCTTCATTTTAATTTTGTGGTCGGTGCCGAATTCGGTCTCCGTGTTCACGGCCGGGAAGGTGGCCTTGTCGGGATCGGCCTCGACCCCTTTGGCGCCAAGGGCATACCCCATGATGTTGAGGTGGGAATAATCCACCGGATAGTCTTTGTCCGCTCCGGCCGTTACCCGGCCGAAGGGCTCCGGATAGAGCAGTTCCCGGCCGCGGAAGGTGGCCCGGAAGGTGTCGCAGTTGCCTTTACAGCCATCGATACAGCGGCTGCACAGGCCGGATTGAGGCGCCACATTGCGGGATCGGTTCTTGGTCTGGAGGACGTCGTTGGCGTTCGGTCGCTGCAAATTCATACGGTCTGCTCCTTCGTTTTCGTGTTAACCCGTCACTCGGGCCGGGGGCCACATACGTTTCGGCCAATGATTGCCTTTTTTGAAATTGTGACTGCCACAAAAAATCCTCATATTGACGGCTTCGTAAAATGCTCAAAACCAAGGCACGCAAATCCTGAGGATCGAGACGTACTGATCGTCCGTCGCTGTGACGAAGGATGCCGCGTAACGCCGGTATTGAGCATTTTACGAAGCCGTCCCAAAAAAAAAGGCGCCCCTTCCACATGGAAGCAGACGCCGTTGTCTTGCTCAAATTCAGATTATCGGGATGTCGGGGGCGATATCGAACGTCCCTCGACATGCGGTCGATCATCAGCACGTCATTGTGCCGACAGCATCCATTAGCAATACTAACAATTTTTGTCAATTTTCATTTGCATGTCAGCGGGGCTTAGTCTTGATGGTGTCGTAAAAATTCTCGGAATGGGCAGCTTCGTCATCCCCGCGCAGGCGGGGATCCAGTGTTTTCAGGTCGTTGTAGACTCCCGCCTGCGCGGGAGTGACGGCTTGGGGGTCTTTTTACGATGCCATCAATCTGAAACCGGCCTGTACTATTTTCGGGGAGGCTTGTTCAGCAGATCGAGGGCGTGGGGAATGCTGGTGTAATGGCCGGTTGTTTCCGATAAAATAATGGTTTCGGCAACCGCCCCCATGCTGCGGCGGGTATCCATGCTGCGTTTCTGAATCCAGCGGTAGGCTTCTTCCGCCGTCAGATCGCGCTGGTCCATGAGAACTTCTTTGGCCCGGTCGACAAGCTTGCGCGTCTGTAAATCCTCTTTCAAGCGCGCGGCCTCATCCCGCATGCCCGCCATGTGCCAGACCATGCCGGCCTGATGGGCCAGCGCTTCGGCCACCTGGATCTCCAGGTCTGAAAAGGCATGCGGCACACCGGTAAAACATTGCAGCACGCCATCCGGCGCGTGTCCTGCGGACAGCACCGGCACACAGAGCAGGGAAACCAGTCCGCATTGCAAAACCATGGCTTTCTCGGCCGATGCCGGACCCTTGGTCAGATCCATTACCACCTGGCAGCGGCAAGTTTCCAGGGCACGGCCACTGATGCTTCCCGTCAGGCGCAAATGACCGGGAAATGGTCTTCGACGATCAGCCCCCTGAACCATCACCAACCGCAGGGTATCCGGCGCCTGACTGGCATCCCTTCGCCAAAGACCGCAGACTTTCAACGGCAAGAGTGCGATTGCCGCCGCGACAATCCTCCGCAGCAGATCCTCCCTGTCCTTATTCGAAACCCGTTCACGGCTCAACGCGTTGAGGGTGTTTAAGATGCAACGAAAGGTTTCGGAGATATCGGGGTTCGACATGAATCTCGACCTTGCAGGTCATTGTGGTTATCAACAGGCTTGATCGCAACACTACTATCACCGGCGGGAATCAGCGTCAAACCAAGACAGCCGGTCACAGCAAGCTTGCTGCGACCGGAAGGCCGCACATTGTTGCGAGCCCCCCGCGATTATGTTACAGGCAGACGTCCGGTTCAACGTCAGCGTCCGGCCACCCCTCACGCCCATCAACGAGGAACGTTTTATATGGCACAATTTGCGGAAGTGTTTATCGACCGTCTATACGATCACGGCGTCCGGCATGCTTTCGGCATCCCGGGAGGGCCGTGGATCCCGTACATGGAAGCCATGCGCCGTCGGGAAATGCCGTTTATCCTGGTGGCCAACGAAGCCTCGGCCGGATTCATGGCCGATGTCTGCTTTCGCCTCACCGGTACCCCCGCTCTCTGCCACGGCACCTTCGGCCCCGGCGCCACCAACCTGGCCACCGGCGTCGGCTGTGCCCATCTGGACCGCTCGGCCCTGATCGCCGCCACCACTGAGCAGAGCGACGCCATGCGCCACCGGGTGACCCAGATGAATGTGGATCACCAGGCCTTGTTCGCACCGATCACCAAGTGGACGGTACGGGCGAAGACCGACACCTTGACGACCACCCTGGACCAGGCCGTGGCGACGGCCTGTGACGAAGTGCCCGGGCCGGTGCACATCGGCCTGCCGGTGGATCTGAACGATCGAAACACCCCCCGGGGGGGGAACCTGCCCGCGGCAAAAGCAACCATTGCGCCGCCTTCGGCAGCAGTGCTCCAGGCCGCCGCCGATCTGATCCGACAGGCCCGCCGCCCGCTGATTGCGGTGGGGTTGACCGCCGCACGCCTTGGGCTCGATCGTTCGTTGGTCCAGTTGCTGGACGTCATCCCGGCCCCGGTGGTACTGACCCCCATGGCCAAAGGCCTGTTGTCTGAAACCCATCCATCTTATGCCGGTGTCCTTTTTCATGCCTGCAGCGATCGGCTGGCCGACATTACCCACCAGGCGGACCTCGTCATAGGCCTGGGCTACGACCCGGTGGAATTCGACTACGAAGCCTGGCTGCCGCCGGCCCCCGTCGTGCACATCGATACCGCAGCGGCAGAATTATCAACTCCGTATGAATTGGCGGCGCTGTGCGTCGGCGATCTGGACGTTTCCCTGCAAACCCTGGGCACCTTGGCGCCCCTTGCCACCGAATGGGATTTCGACCAACTGGCCCGGCACCGGGATGGCCTCAATAGCGCCTTGCGTCCCCGATCGGAAGGGTTTGGGCCCAGCGAGGCCCTGGACATTCTACGCGATACCCTGCCGTCCGAAGGCATCCTGACCTGTGATGTGGGGGCCCACACCCACCTGATCGGCCAGTTGTGGCCCACACCGGCGCCCGGACATCTCCTGATGACCAACGGCTGGTCCTCCATGGGATTCGGCATCCCGGCCGCCCTGGCGGCCTCCCTTTGCCGGCCGGCAGCACCAGTGGTCTGCGTGACCGGCGACGGGGGATTTACCATGATGGCCGGTGAACTCATCACGGCCCGCCGGCTGGGGCTGAATACCGTCATCATGATCCTGGCCGACCGCATGCTGAGTCTGATCGAAGTCAAACAGGGCTGGAAAGATTGCCCGGCCGACAGCTCCCGGCTTTTTCAACATGCGTTCCTGGATGCCGATCGCATTTTCGGTGTGCCGGTGCTCAAGGCGAACTCACCGGAAACATTGCGCCAGGCCCTGCGGCAGGCGTTTCATACCGCCGGACCGGTGGTGGTGGAAGCCGAGGTCGACGGAAGAGACTACCACCAACTGATTGCAAGGAGCTACAAATGACACCCATCCGCATCATCGTCTGTGGTTTCGGTAATGTCGGCCGTGCCTTTGTCCGGCTGATCGAAGACAAGCAGGACGATCTAAAAAACCGTTACGGCATCGCACCCCAAATAGAGGCCATCGTGGATATCGGCGGCGCCGCGATCGCCGACACCCACGGCCTGCCCCTGGATCAGGTACGGAAATTGATGGACAGCGGCCAGCCTATCGAGCGCATGGCATCTTTCGGCCGTCCGGACATGTCGGGGGCGGCGATTCTCCAATCCATCCCGGCCGACGTCCTGGTGGAAGCCACCCCCACCAATCTGGTGGACGGCGAGCCGGCCCGCACCCATATCAATGCCGCCCTGAATAAGGGCATGGATGTGATCACCGCCAACAAAGGCCCGGTCGTGCTGTTTTACAAGGACCTGCAGGAGCGCATGCAGTCATCTGGCGGACGCCTCTTCATGAGTGCGGCAACGGCAGCAGCCCTGCCGACCCTGGACGTGGGCAAACTGTGCACGGCCGGCGCTCGCATACAGGCGGTGGAGGGCATTTTAAACGGGACGACCAATTATATCCTGACCCGCATGGGACGCGAGGGCTGCGACTACGCCACGGCCCTCCAGGCAGCCCAGGATCTGGGAATCGCCGAAACCGACCCGACGCTGGATGTCGAAGGATTCGACACACGGAACAAGATTATTCTGATCGCCAACCAGCTTTTCGACCAGTGCCTCGGCATCACCGATGTCGAGACTGTTGGGATTACCGGCGTCCGACGCGAAGATATAGAGAAGGCGCAGACCGACGGACGGGCGATCAAACTGATCGGTTCGGTTCGCCGGGAAAACAACCGTCTATGCGTAAAGGTGGCCCCGGAAGCCCTCGAGGCGGATCATCCCCTGGCCGGGGTTCATCTTTCGGAAAAGGGCATCAGCTTCGACACCGACAGCATGGGACGCATCACGGTCACGGGCGGCCACAGCTCCCCCACCGGGGCGGCCGCCGCCCTGCTGAAGGACCTGATCCACGCATTCATTTTCTTCCGATCGGAAGAAAATGAATCATAAAAACCGGACTAAAATTCCCTTTGGCGCAAGGTCAGAGGCCCTGTGTCGACGTCGGACGCTGCTTGAACGCCGTGGAGCTCGTTTCAACAGCGCCCAAACGGAAATCGAGGCAGCGACGATGCTTTTCTCGACCCGCAAATGCTTATCGATTGACAAGCCAGCGCTGTTGTTACGAGCCCTTCGGCGTGAGTTCGGGCGGCGGCGACACAGGACCTCTGACCTTCCATCGTCATTCCTGAACGTCAGATATCAACACGCATAACGAAAAGAAACAGGCGTTTCAAACATTTCGCCTGCGAGTCGAAAAACCACTATGGAATCAAAGGATATCATCATGCAAACAACAACCACCATGACACCGACCGACTTACGCCGCCGTATTCGCAGCGGCGAATGGACCACGCCAACGTCGGGGGCGGCCACCGGCTTCCTGCAGGCTAACCTGGTGATGCTGCCGGCCTCCCACGCCTTTCATTTCCTGCTCTTCTGCACCCGCAACGCCAAGCCCTGCCCGGTGCTGGATGTGCTGGAAGCGGGCGCGACCGCACCGGCCATTGCGGCAGAGGCCGACCTGCGCGACGACCTGCCGCGCTATCGGATTTTCGAAAAAGGGGACTTGCAGGAAGAAGTCACGAGCGTGCGGAATCGCTTCCAGCCGGACATGGTCAGTTTTCTTCTGGGGTGCAGTTTTTCGTTTGAAAACGCCATGCTGGCGGCCGGCCTGCCTATCCGTAACATGGAAGAAAACAAGAATGTCTCCATGTACATTACCGACCGGCAATGCCGGCCGGCCGGACCGTTCAAGGCGCCCCTGGTGGTCACCATGCGACCCATGACGCCGGAACAAGCCGTGCGGGCCGTCCAGGTCACCACCCGTTTCCATTTGACCCACGGGGCGCCCATCCATATCGGCGATCCCGCCGACCTGGGGATTCAGGACCTGAACCGTCCCGATTTCGGCGATTCGGTCACCATCCATCCCGGGGAAGTCCCGGTCTTCTGGGCCTGCGGCGTCACCTCGACCCTGGCCGCCATTTCAGCCAAACTCGACCTGACCATCACCCACGCGCCGGGGCACATGTTCGTCTCGGATCTGAAGGACGAGCACCTGGCCATTTTATAAGCCCCCAAAAGAAAACCCCCTGCACAGACGGCCGGGGGTTTTCTTCTACTTCCCGCGTTTCAGGTCGAATCGATTTATTTCTTCAACGCATATTTATCGGCAATCACCTTGTAGTAGGCATCCTCGGATATCGAGCCCCAGACGCCCACCTGGGCCTTGAACTTCTTGAAAGCGTCGTGCACCTTGCGGCTCATGGGATCTTTTTCGGCCTCTTCTTCCAGGGTCTCCTCGGCCAGTTTACGCAGGTCGGCCATGAGTTGTTCCGGGAACTGCACCAGGTTGACGTTATGCTCGGAGATCAGGGTCTGCAGGGCCGCGCCGTTGCCGGCTTCGAATTGGCACAAACTCCACAGGTTGGTTTCGGCGGCCACGGTGTCCAGGATCCTTTGCAATTCCACCGGCAGGGATTCGTAGGCCTTCTTGTTGAACATGACTTCCAGGCAGGTGCCCGGTTCATGCCAGCCGGGATAGTAGTAGTTCTTGGCCGCCTTGTAGAAGCCCATGCGCAGGTCGTGCATGGGACCGACCCATTCGGTGGCATCGAGGACCCCGCGCTCCAGCGAGGTGAAGATCTCACCGCCGGGCAGCAGCACCACGGTGCCGCCGGCCTTGCTGATGACCTTGCCGCCCAGGCCGGGAATCCGCATCTTGAGGCCCTTGAAGTCGTCGATGGTGTTCATGTCCTTGCGGAACCAGCCGCCCATCTGGACACCGGTGTTCCCCTGGGGACGCGGAATGACGTTAAACGGCGCGTAGACTTCTTCCCAGAGTTCGAGACCGCCACCGCCATAGAACCAGGCGTTGATGCCCTGGGCGTTGAAACCGAAAGGCACCGCTGAGAACCACTGGGCCGCCGGGACCTTGCCGGCCCAATAATACGCTGCCCCGCTGCCGCACTCCACCGTTCCCTCGGAAACGGCATCGAAGACCCCCAGGGGCGGCACCAGTTCGCCGCCCGCAAAAACCTCGATTTTAAGCTGTCCGCCGGTGACTTCCTCCACCCGTTTGGCAAAGCGTTCCGCCCCGGTCTGCAGTACCGGCAGATTGGGCGGCCAGGTGGTGACCATTTTCCACTCGTAGGTTTTCTTGGGCTGGACCGCCGGGCCTTGGGCCTCCTCCTTTTTCTCCTGACCGCATCCGGCCAGACCGGCGGCCGCCGCGACGGCACCAGTCGCCGCCAAACCTGCTTTCCTTAAAAAATCACGTCTTTCCATACCTTCCTTCTCCTTTGCTGCGGGTTAAAGGAAACGATACGCACTTGTGAAAGAACGACATGCCCCCCTGTATAACGCTGATGGTATCGCCCACGATGCAGGGCAATCCGTTTCACCATCACTTTGCCCATAGCCGCCGGTCCCGGAGGTGCCTATCTAAAAACGACCGACGGCAGCCAGGTCACCAACTGTGGAAACATCACCACAATCAGCAAACCGATCAACTGAAAAAGAACAAAGGGAATGATTCCCCGGTAAATATCCCCGGTTCTAATTTCCGGCGGCGTCACCGCTTTCAGGTAAAACAGGGAAAACCCGAAGGGTGGCGTCATGAACGACGTCTGCAAGTTTACGGCGATCAGGATGCAGAACCAGGCCGGATCGAACCCGAACTCGATCATGATGGGCGCCAGCACCGGTACGTGAATGAAGGTGATCTCGATAAAGTCCAGGAAGAACCCGATAACGAAGATGATCCCCATGACAATAAACAAAACGGTCCATTGGCCGTGATGGTGCGCAATACCCCCTAAAAATTCGCGCACGAGGTGGTCCCCCCCCATCCCGCGGAAGACCAGCCCGAAGGAAGCCGCGCCCACCAGAATGATGAACACCATACAGGTCAGCTGCATGGTGGAATGCATGACTTCCTGCAGGATTTTCATGCTGAATTTTTTATTGGCGATGGTCAGCAGGGTCGCCCCTACCGCCCCCACCCCGGCCGCCTCGGTGGGAGACGCTACCCCGGCAAAAATGGACCCCAGGACAGCCAGCATCAGGAACAGCGGCGGGAACAAGGCCCGGCTGAATTTCTTCAGCATGATGGCCGGCGTAAGCGCGGCCAGCTCCTCCTTGGGAATCGCCGGTGCCCAGCCCGGCTTGATGAACGAGACGATCAGGATGTAAAGGATGTATAGCCCCACCAGCACGAACCCCGGCAGGACGGCCCCCATGAAAAGGTCGCCTACGGGAACGCCCACGATGTCGCCGATCAGCACCAGTACGATACTGGGGGGGATTATTTGTCCCAGGGTGCCCGAGGCCGACACCGTGCCGGTGGCCAACTCCTTCTGGTAGCCCCGTTTGAGCATGGTGGGCACGGCCAGCAGGCCCATGGTCACCACCGTGGCGCCCACGATACCGGTGGAAGCCCCCAGCAAGGCGCCCACGATCACCACGGAAATCGCCAGGCCGCCGCGCAGACGCCCGAAGGCCAGCCCCATGGTGTCGAGCAGTTCCTCCGCCAGACCGGAGCGCTCCAGCATTACCCCCATAAACACGAAAAGCGGCACCGCCAGCAGGGTCACATTGGTCATGACCCCCCAGATGCGCAGGGGCAACAGATTGAAAAAATCCCAGCCGAAACCGATCAGGCCGAAGGTCAGGGCCGTTCCCATGAGCGTGAAGGTAACGGGAAAGCCGATCATCAGGAGAATCGTCAGGGCCAGAAACATCCATCCGGGCAGGTATTCCATGAACATCAGCGTTCCCCCTCCGTCTCAATCTCTTCTCCGAGAATGGTCAGTAGGCTTTTGCCGCCCAGGGAAAGCCCCTGGAGGAGGATCAGCACAAAACCCGCCGGAATGAAGCCTTTGAGAATGAAACGGTAGGGGATGCCTCCCGGATCGGGAGATCCCTCCATGACGACCCACGCGTTGTAGACAAAATTGAGGGAAGTGGCGATAACCATGTAGCAGCCCGGAATCAGGAAGAAAATGACCCCCAGAAAATTGATCCAGGCCTTGGTTTTGGGGCTGCAGCGCTGGTAGATGATGTCCACCCGCACATGCCCGTCTTTCAGCAGGGTGTAGCCCGCTCCCATCAGAAAGATGAAAGCAAATAAATGCCATTCGAGTTCCTGGGTAAAAACGAAGCTGATATTGAAGGCGTAGCGCATGACCACATCGATGAAAACAACCACCACGGCGAGGGCCGTGGCCCAGGCCACGACATGCCCCACCCAGGTATTGAGCGTATCAACCCAGCGACAAAACGTTTTGATCAATCCCATTCAATTTTCTTCCGTAGAAATAAAAAATGGTCCGACAATGTCGGAGCCGTCAGGTTAAGCGTCAAATGTCGCGATAAACGATGCCGACCTCGCCATCGGTATGGAAGGCCGGCCCCGCTAGGATAACGCCGTGAAAGGAATAGACTTTGTATATTATGGGTGTAAATCCCCTGTCAACAGATGAATGCCGTTCATTTATCGGGTCCTATCCTTCGGCAGCCGTGATGATGGACGAAATTTACAGGCGGATCGGGGATATGATAGATGGCTTATCAGTTCCACAACATCGACCCGTATCACCCCCCGGGGCTGCTGATCCGGTCGAAGGGGAATCAGACGCATGACACAGGGCATCATCTTCGACATTAAAAAATTCGCCATCCACGACGGGCCGGGTATCCGGACCACGGTTTTCCTGAAGGGTTGTCCGCTGGACTGCCGATGGTGTCA
>Ga0180430_10001365_pt1 | contig 23932 bp, 21 predicted proteins | sample SS_ome_9_FD_132999 | JGI IMG/M metagenome (GOLD analysis project Ga0180430, IMG submission 132999) | Hypersaline lake sediment archaeal communities from the Salton Sea, California, USA - SS_1_S_2 metaG | ecosystem: Environmental > Aquatic > Non-marine Saline and Alkaline > Hypersaline >... | reverse complement strand
GTCTTATCACGGAGAGAGTGGTGGAATTGATTAGTTCCTGGCGGCATTCCGGGTTCAGCACATACTGCGGAAAGAGGATAAATCCTATAGACAAAAAATCTACTTAAGAACCTGGCAAGATATATTATAAGGGCATCATTTTCCCAGGAGCGTATGAAGTATTATCCAGAAAGGCCGCTGGTAATATATGAATCCAAATACGACAAAAAGGCAGCCGAGTTTGACCCCATAGAGTGGATGGCAGCCCTTGTCTCCCATATACCGGACAGAGGGGCCCAGACAATCAGGTATTTAGGTATCTATAGTAATGCTTCCAGGGGAAGACTTAAGAAAGAAGACAGCCAGCCTGAGTACCATATTATAGAGGATGATAGTCCAACAGGGCTTAACAGGTCCTGGGCCAGGCTTATACAGAAGATATATGAAGTGGACCCACTGATCTGTCCTCGCTGTGGAGAAATGATGAAAATAATTGCTTTTATCGAGGATTATAAAGTTGTAAAGAAAATACTTGATCACCTGGGAATATACGAGTTTGATAAAAAGAGAGCTCCTCCGATGGTAGCAGAAGATCCCGAAGAGTTTGATGAGTATATTATAGACGACTATATAGACAGTGACCACGTGTGTTAGATATTTTAATGGGTGGTATTATATAAGCCTGCTGTAATATATATCCTGATATAGGATTTTCTTCACTTTTCTTCTATTTTCCGTATTTTCTGATCTAGTATTGTAGCATACAACCAGTTTTACATCCGATAATATCTCATTATGTCGACAGGTGGGGGATTATAGGTTTGGGACGAGTAAGGAAATTCTTATAAATTAAATCCATATTTGCTAAAATATATAGTAAGTAATTTGGGGAAAAGAAAAACCATGACAAAGCTTTTAAAAAGAGCATTCAAAGAAGCATCAAAGCTTCCGGAAACAGAGCAAAACGCTCTGGCAAAATGGGTTATTGAAGAACTTAGATCAGAAGATAGGTGGAAAAAAGTCTTTGAAGGTTCCGAAGACGTACTTGACAGATTGGCCGATGAGGCTCTTGCAGAGCATGAAGATGGTAAGATAGAAGAGCAGCTATGAGATTATCAAAAGAAGAAAAAAACATAATATATACTTTTAAAAAGGAAATAGAAAAAAAATTTCCTGAAGAAATAGTAGAGGTATTAATATTTGGTTCAAAAGCAAGAGGAGATGCAGATAGGGAATCTGATATTGATATTCTTGTTATCACAAGATCCAGTGATAGAAAAATAATAAAGGAGATAAGATCTATCGGCTATGATCTTGAAATCGATAATAATATAGTACTTTCAATACAAGTATTATCAAGAGAATATGTTAATCACTTAAGGAATCTACCTACCCAGTTTATTCAAAATGTTGAACGTGATGCCATAGCTGTATGAACCAGGAAGAAATAAAAAAGGAAATAGACCGGGCTGACAAGGCACTAAAGTCAGCTGAAGTATTAATCGAAAAAAGCTTCTATGAAGATGCTATATCCAGATGCTATTATGGCGCACTACATGCTGCAAGAGCGCTACTGCTTATTGAAGATATAAATATAAGTTCACACCAGGCAGTAAGAAGGCTTGTTGGAAAACACTTTATAAAAACGGGTAAACTGGACAAAAAATATGCCAAGATCCTGGCCGAGGTACAGGATGATAGATATAGAGCAGATTATGATGTGATTTATTCTGCTACTGAAGAAGAGGCGGAAGATAATCTAAAAGAAGCCAAAGAATTTTTTACAGAAATCAGAAAGTACTTAAAAAAAGAAATAGACCTTTAATTTAGATCAGCTATTTACCACCATATATTTTTTGAATAATTCTTTGTTATCAATATCGTCCAGTCCGGGGAGCCGATCTTGGTCAGTGCGAAAATCGATTTTCAATAGATCTTAAATAGTTGTTTAAGTCGTAAACATTTTTTATTTCAATTTTTTTCTTGCATTCTATGCTTTTAAAAATTTTCTTCTGTTTACCATCCATCTTAGAATTATATTTGACTTCTATAAGAGTATGGTCAGAAGTAAGAAAATCAATCTCGAAACCTTCTTTGTAGATATAACAGGGAGTAAAATGCTTAATTTTCATATATACATAATTTTCAAATATGCTCCCAATATCTCTGAATCCAGTGAAAAGGTTTTTAATTCCAAGGTCTGCAGCATAAACCTTTTTGGGAGATAATATTTTTTCATTTGTCTTACCGCACCTTGTCACACTATATATTAGATAAGATTGATAAAACATATCAAAATATCTTCTTACCGAATCAGGAGTGATTCCAAGTATTTTGGAGATTTTATTAAGGCTGGCCTGTTTTCCTGCCCTCTCCATAAGGAGAAGAAAGAAATCCTTTAATACTGAAATATTTTTAACATTGTAGTAAACTGCTATATCCTTGTTTATAATATCATCTACCAATTCTTTGAGATATTCAATGTCTTCATTTAAAACATACTCTGGGATTCCTCCTGTTTTCATATAATCTTCAAAATACTCAGCAATAAGACTTGAATCTGATTTTGGGATTTTTATGTTTTTAAAACTAAGATACTCAGTAAAATCTAATGGTAATAATTCAATTAAAGAATATCTGCCAGTTAAATATGTTTTACCGCTACGGAGGACCGAAGCACTTGATGAGCTTGCAAAAATTTTTCCAATTCCAGAATCATAGAGATTCTTAAGCTGTATCTCGTAGTCTTTTTTATAAGTGATCTCATCAAGAAAGATAAAAATTTTTTCAGTGAAAGAAATTTTATGGAGCCTTCTGTATTCATCGATTATCTCAATTATGCTTTTTTTAGATAAAAGGTAATCATCAAGACTTATATAAAATATTTTATTTTTATTTATACCTTTATCTTTTAATAGCTTTTTTATTAATAACTTAAAAACGGTGGTTTTACCAACACGTCTTAATCCGGTTAAAATTACTATATCCTTTGAATCAAACTTATCCAGAATAGGATCAATGATGTTTCTCTCATATATTCCCTGTAATTCAAAATCCATTTCCCACCATGGATTATACCTATATAAAAGTTCACTAATATTTTCCATTTTGACCACCTCTTTTCTAATATTTTTCATATTATACGCTAGTATCGTATATTATGTCAACTATTTATACGATGATAACATATAGTAATGGGCAGGATTAGATTCAATAACTTATTTTTACAGTAAGTTTAAAAGTTCTCGCAGCGGCATGGTCCGGTGAGCCAGTCTATACAATCTACAGAATAATTATTTGATGGAGAACCCAAAATTGATAAGTATCCAAATCAGCTCTCCAGGCTATCGGCTATCTCCCAATAAAAGGGTATCAAATTATAATTGTGATTATTGTGTGTATTTATAATTAATTGTGCTAATGCTTGATAAACCTATATAATTGCTTATAACGTATAGATAACACTATTTCTGAAAGATTGAATTGTAATTGTAATAGATAAGAAAGATGTTTAAGCCAAATTATAAAACCACCAATAAGATTATAAAATATATATCAGAGAGTGCAGTGTCTGGTTATGCGCCCTTTTGATAGTGTGAGGCGTACCAGTCCACTACCTCTCTTATCATCTTCTGGTAAGAAGTCCTCTGTTTCTTTGCCTCTTCTTTAAAAAATGCAATACTTGATTTCTTCAAAGATATGGTAACTTTTACATTGTCTTCTTTCAGAACCAACTGATCAGGTCGGGGGATAAAGTCTTTAACGATTTTAAGATCGCCCATAGGTTCTTCAGTGTATTTTGTTTTGTTTTTCATAAATCTTCCTTCCTTTTCTCCAATAGCCTGCGCCATAGATGCGAATAATGTTACCACGGTATGTAAACCTGACAGATAAAATGCCTTCGCCAACATGTCCCATACAGTAATACCGGTCTTCTTCAACACTATGTTTGGTATCTTCCGCAATAACACGATCAGGGTCAAGAAAAGCTTGTTGTGCAGTTAGAAAAGAGATACCATGCTTGGTTTGGTTTTCTTTATCCTTTTCTTCATCCCATTCAAATGTTGTTTTTCTTATGAGCAAACTATACCAAATCTAGGCATTTAGAGCAATACAAATGTATGGTAATATGTAAGTAAAAAAAGCTATTTTATATAACAGGATAAAAGAAATAGAAAAAGGAAAAGAAAAGTCTAAAAGTTCTCGCACCGGCATGGGTTTGGGACAGCATATTAACTAACAAAATATTACACAATAAGTACATTATAATCGCAATTACAATGTTAATTATAATATCTTGTCGTAGTAGTAGATATTTCTCTATAATCTATAGCAGAAAGATTAGCAACATACTGTCTGGAGGGATAAGATATGCCGGATGAGAAGAAAAACCTGTATTTATTTGAAGCAATAGAGCTAAGAAAAGAATATGACCGCCATATAAAGCTGATGGAAGAACTGCTGGCAGAAGAAGATAATGGAAATGAGGGATTATTCAAGAGCAGGGAAGAAGACGAGAAAGAGCCCGCTCCGGGATTTGATGTAAAAAAGATAGAGATGGAATTAAAGAAGCTGAAAGTAAAAAGGATGAAGCTAAACCAGGCAGTGCAGGAAGCTAATTTTAAATATCAAATAGAACTGGACGGAGAAAGTATAACCATAGCAGAAGCGCTGGATCTAAGGAAGAATCTATTGGATGATCTAAAAAGCATATCACGCAGGGTTATAGGCTCTGCCTATAAGCGAATAATCTATAAAGAAAAAAGGGATATTGTGAAGAATCCCAGGCAGCCTTTCCAGAAAGTATATGACAGCTATGCAGATACAATAGAAAAGATAAGGGATATTATAACCAGTATACATATAGCAAATCACCAAAATATTGTAGCTTTTAAAGAAGAATAGCAGAGACAGTGGGGCAGGTGCGAAACTGCCGCGAGGCAGGTTAGCCCGAAATCCAATAGCGTAAATTGGAGGTGGTGATGCTGTTTATCCACCTAAAAGAAGAATAGTATCGGGCATGATGAATCCTACCAGTTTACAAATTATGGTTTAACCGATTATGCTTTTACAGATTTAGACCTTACCGCTTATCTCAGGGCCCCGAGTCTCTGTTTTACAGCAAGATAAGAAATATTGGACTATTGAATCAACAATATGATGGATGCGAATTGGAAATATTAAAAAGAAAGAATAAGTTTTACAATACCGAAAGGTTTGGGCAGCCCCAAATAAGGCTTTATCATAAAAAGGGCTGCGGGAAGAGATCGCCCAGGTATCTGCTAAAATGCGGCTGTTGTGATGAGCGGCTTGAGATATATTACGATGAAGACGGTCTTGAGATCAATGGAGTAAATGGCACAATAGAGGACTGGAGAGAGATTCTGTTGCCACTATTAAGAGTCAGGGATCCGCAAGATATATAAAACAACAATCCTAAGGAAAATATGGCTGGGTTTTAATGTTCTATACGGGTCTGCCCAGATATATGGAGACCCGGTAGTAGCAGCACATTCATTATATGAGATGACTTTTTTGGTTACAATTACAGTGATGTATCTAAAAAAATCAGTAAAGAAAAAGCTATTCTGGATAAGTGCATAAAAGAAATAGAAGAAGGGAAGGTAAGGCTTGTCCCTCTTGATGAATTGATGGAAGAGCCGGGGATCAGTAAAGAGTGTTCTCAGGAAAAGTTGGAAAGAGACAGGAAAGAATGTGAAGAAATTGCTACCAGGAATGAAAAAGTATATAGGCTGCTTTTAGGTGAAAAAATATTTATAGGACTATTGGTAATAGTAGTCTAAAATAAATGAATTTATATCAATAAATATGTTAAAATAATTTATAAGTCTTATAAGGAGAATTAAATGATGAATCCACTTTTAAAACATATTTCTGTAGATCCGAATATATGCTTTGGTAAGCCCTGTATTCGTGGTACCCGTACATGGGTTTCTCTTATCCTTGATTTTCTAGCCAGTGGTATGACTATTGATGAATTACTTAAAGAATATCCACAATTAACAGAAGAAAGCATTCGTGCGGCTATTGCATATGGAGCAGAGATGTCCCGCGAGCGTTATGTTGAGATTGCCAGGTAGTTAAAAGAAATGAAATTCAAGCTCGATGAGAATTTTGGTTTCCGCACTCAGGAACTTTTCAGGTCAGAAGGCCACGATGCATGATCTGTATTTGATGAAAAAATCCAGGGATTTTCAAATCAGAAACTCTATAAGATATGCTGTAAAGAAAAAAGATGCTTGGTTACTCTTGACCTGGATTTTGCTGATATAACAAGATTTTCACCATCTTCGGGGAATGGAATTGTTGTTATCAGGTTACCAATAAATCCCAGCATTGTCTTATTGAGGCAATTGATAAGGCAGTTCTTAAAAGCTTTAGAGAAAACTCCAATTGAAAAAAGATTATGGATTGTGGAGATGGAAAGAATCAGAATCCACGAATCAGATTTAGATCAATGATTTTTATATCAATATTTTATTATCACAATAAGTTTAAAAGTTCTCACACCCGCATGGTCCGGGGAGCCAGCAAAAGATTAACAATTGATTATTGAATACACAAACCGTATAATCTTAAAACAACTGGTGATGGAGTTCGCCAATAACCGCCAATAGGCTGATAACTCCTGCTAATATTATTTAGATAGGAGTTTATAAAATGGCTTTAAAATTATTGTATGTAGCTATAGGTGGCGGAACTGGGGCACTTCTGAGATACTTGGTCTCTGGAATCATACAAAAAGACTCTCCTGGTATTTTTCCTTATGGTACATTGGCGGTCAATCTTATAGGTGCACTAATCATTGGTTTTTTATGGGAACTGTTTCAGAATATAACCATATCATCAAATATCAAAGTATTCTTATTCATGGGACTTCTGGGGGCATTTACCACCTTTTCCACTTTTAGCCTTGAGACATTGAACCTGATAAGAGAAAAGGAAAATATCCAGGCTCTTGTAAATATAATTGTCAGCAATATCTTATGTCTTATTCTCGTATTTTTGGGTTCAGCTTCAGCGAGATTATTAATAAAATTTATAAACAGGGGAAAACTATGAAAAAATCAGGAAAAGGTTTTTTACTCAGAGTATCAATAGGTGATTGGTATATTTAGTATCTTAAAAGTTCTAAAAGCGTCAGACTGGACAAAATTGAAAGAATCGGCCTGGGCAGGGGAACAAGGTGCAGGATAAAATAAGGATAGGCATATCTTAGATATTACTTTCAGTTTAAAATTTTAAAAACTGTTAAAGAATTAATATTTATTTCATTGCCTTCTGCTATGGTGTGATAATACCAGGTCTCATTTTCCATTGAATATACAAGACTCCACCTGTAGCTATATGAAAGCGTTCTTGAGTTTCCATCCAGGTCGTCTACATCAAAAGCATACCCTTCTTCTGGTTTTATACTTACCCTGTTACCAACAGGAGAATAAATGATATGATCATATGCCTGCTGCCATTCTTCCGGATCAAGCCCGATATCTGTAAAAACATAATCACCCCAGCTTCTGGGATATCTTTCATTTTCCTCGTAAAAATCATTAATAAGAGAGATTATGCTGCCGGTAATCTCCAGGTATGTATTACCCAGTGATGTCAGGGGTTCTTTCGGCTGTAATGTTTCTTTTTTGGCAAATGCACCATCTTCAACCATTGCCCCATTTGTAAAAACAATATCATCATCATTGTTGGCAGTCTCATCCCTCCCCATGCTTCTCAATTCATAGGCGGAATCGGCCATTGAATAGATATATAGATTTCCCCAGTGGTCTTCTTCTGGAATTACTTTTAATTCATTTTCTTCAAGGATCTTAATACCCTGTTCTGTTGCCGGATAATCAGGGTTATTATTCCTAAAGAGTTCAAGTGCCTTAGCTATGGAGTTCATGTCTGATTCAGTAGCAGATTCCCTGGCACTATCCCTTAAACCTGTGTAAGTCGGGATGGCAATACCGGTAAGTACAGCCATAACGAGTACAACCATCATCAATTCCACAAGAGAAAAACCATTATTATTTTTAATAAGAAATAGATTTTTAATCTTTTCCATATTGTCTTAATTAGTTTGTAATATAAAATTAAATAATATTTATATATTATGATATTTTAAATAATATATTATATATTCATTATAAGTATATATTATATTATAATTTTAAATAAAATTAAATTTTAATAATTATCTTATGTCTGGATCATCTACCAAAGAAGGCTTTTTCAAAAAGCTTTCAGTTTTTAATAATAAGAAATAGACCTTTGATTTAGAACAATTATTTACCACCATACATTTTTGAATAATTCTCTGTTATCAATATTATCCAGTCCGGGGAGCCAAATTCTATTTAAAGGCTAATATTCTTACAAAAGCCACTTATAATCTTGCCTGCAGTCTACAAAGTAATACACATAAACCACATCACCTTTGATTTGATAGATAACCGGAGCTAATCTTGGCCAGTGAGAGAATTCGGTGGCAACAACCCGTTATACTTGTATTTATCGGTTCGGCTTCAGCAAGATTTTTGTGGAAAAACCTTATTACTTATGATTAAATCCCAATCATGAGCGAAAAAGATGTAATAGGAAAAAGTGAAAGACCCCAGACCATAGAATCCCTAAAAACTGACTTAATAAGGATCGGAGTCCGTGGGGGCATGACTGTTATAGTCCACTCTTCCATGAGTTCAATGGGATGGATATGCGGAGGGGCTGTGTCTTTTATTCTTGCCCTGGAAAGTATATTAGGCAATAGCGGTACACTGGTGATGACGGCGCATTCAGGCGATCTTTCAGATCCGGCCCGGTGGGTAAACCCGCCCGTTCCAGAGAATTGGTGGAAAACTATAAAAGAAAATATGCCGCCTTTTGATCCTGATATTACGCCGACCAGGGGGATAGGACAGATACCGGAAGTCTTCAGGAAGCAGAGGGGAGTACTGAGAAGTGATCATCCCCAGATGTCTTTCTGTGCATGGGGTAGAAATGCTGAATATATAACCGGTGGCCACAGCCTCGAGTATGCACATGGTGAGAGATCTCCCCTGGCAAGAATATATGAACTTGACGGGCATGTGCTGCTGGCAGGCGTCAGGCATGAGAATAATACATCTCTCCACCTGGCAGAGATGAGGGCTGATTATCCCGGCAAGGAAGAAGAGATGCAGGGTATGCCTTGTATGGATAATGGAAAGAGGACATGGAGAGAGGTAAGGGATATAAAAAGTATAACCGATGACTTCAATGACCTGGGCGATGCTTTCCTTAAAGAAAAAAAAGATGTCATAATGGTTTCAGATATCGGGCAGGCCGGTTCACAGTTCTTCCGCCAGAGAGAACTGGTGGATTTTGCCATAGGATGGATAGAAGACAACAGGGGATAAAAATTGGATGATCTCAAAAAAAAACTTATTATCAGAAAAGAAAAACCTTCAGATATTGATAAAATAACCTTTGTCACTGAAGCAGCATTCAAAGATAATGCCCATAGCAATAATACAGAGTCTTTCATCATAAGGGGGCTGAGGCGATCAGGCGCCCTTGCCATATCACTGGTCGCAGAAATAGGCGGGGAAGTGGTAGGCCATATTGCTTTCTCGCCAGTCAGCTTCACGGACGGCAGCAGCGATTGGTATGGTCTCGGTCCCATATCCGTATTGCCTGTATATCAGAACCTGGGCATAGGCAAGGCAATGGTCGAAAAAGGCCTTTCCATGTTAAAGGTGTTTGGCGGCAAGGGCTGCATCCTGGTGGGGGATCCCGGTTATTATAAGCGCTTCGGTTTTAAGGCGGTTGCCGGTCTCAGCTATGACGGTGTGCCCCATAGATTCGTTCTCGCCCTTCCTCTTGAAGAAAATAACCTTCCCCGGGGAAAAGTCGAGTTTCATAAGAGTTTCCAGGCCAAAGAATAAGGTTTTAATGATTCGGGCTACTGTTTTTTACGATCATTGAATGCTGACTTTTTTTGCCGGCGGAGATTCAATGATATCCATGGTGCCGAAGGCCGGGATCGAACCGGCACGAGCCTCTCGGCCCACTGGATTTTGAGTCCAGCGCGTCTGCCAATTCCGCCACTTCGGCACGGTAGAAATAATACAATTAATCATACCTATTATCAAGATATTATATACCGGCATGGATGCAGTTCCAGGCTTCTTATCCTTATATTTATGACCTAGTTGATGATATAATGTAAAACATTGTTATAATGTTAATAGTAAATTGATAAGATCACTGGAGAAATTTAAGACCAGTAAACAATTATCCTGTATCAAAAGAAAGCTGCAGCCTGGAGCCTCATGACACAAAAAATAGTACTGATAGATTCCAATAATATCGCCTACAGGGCATTTTATGCACTTCCGGACACCATAATAACCTCTTCGGGTATTATGACCAATGCCGTGCTGGGCTTTACCAATATGTTCCTAAAGATAGTGGAAGACCAGCGGCCAGACAGGGTGGTATGTGCATTCGACAGCAGCGGGCCCACATTCCGGCACCTCATGTTCGAGGAATATAAGCTTCACCGCAAGAAGATGCCTGAGGAACTGCTGGGCCAGCTGCCTCTGATAAAAGAGGTAATGGAAGCATTCAGCATAAGCTGCATAGAGATGGAAGGAATGGAAGCTGACGATATACTGGCAACCCTTGCCAGGGACGCAGCCGAAAGCGGGGATGAGGCCGTTATAGTCACCGGGGACAAGGATATGCTGCAGATGGTATCCGGCAGTGTCAGCGTACTATCCTCCAAAAAGAGCATTACCGATACCATTATATACGGTCCGGAAGCAGTCAGGGAAAAGATGGGCGTGGGACCGGGATCGGTAAGGGACCTGTTGGCTCTTATGGGAGACAGCTCTGATAATATACCGGGTGTACCCGGTATAGGACCCAAAACAGCGGTCAAACTCATAAATGAATTCGGCAGCCTGGAGGGCATATACGAGAAGATGGCTGAGATAAAGAGCCTCAAACTGCAGGGCCTGCTTGAGGCAAACAGGGACCTGGCGATGAAAAGCAAAGAACTTGCCACATTAAAAAAGGACCTTGAAATAGACAGGAAAGCGGTTGAAAGAAGTTTCAGGGATATTGATATCAGAAAGATAAAAGATGTATTCGGGCGCCTGGAATTCGGGAGCCTGTTAAAGAGGCTGCCGGGATATGCAGGTCTTATGGATATAGCAGGGAGCAGCGGAGAAGCAGAAAGCCTGGAGCTTCCTTCCCTGGAGCTGGAAAGATTCAGGGGCGGTACTGCCCCGGGTCCGGTAAAGGATCAAATATATTTGATGCCTGCCGGCCCTGCTGCTTCAGACATACTGCTATATACCGGAGGGGGAAAAGCATTCCTGGCAGATGACTCCATACTTAAGGATAAAAAGTCATCAGGGACCATAAGGGCAATAATGGAAGACCGGGATATAAAAAAGACCGGCATCCGCCTCAAGCAGGTCATAAAGTTTTTTTTGAAAAACGATATAGAAGTAAAAGGGAGGCTTTACGACCTGGAAATAATGTTTTTGATGCTGAACCCGCTCAGGTCATCAGCTGATATGGCCGAGATGTCTTCCCGTATACTGGGCATGGAAATGGATGATATCAGGTTACCCGGAAGCGGAAACCAGGATGCCGGCGATACCCAGATGTCTCTTGACTTTGGGTCCCCCGGTGCCGGAAAAGATCTTGATAAAGAAAGATACGGACAGGTGTTAAAGGAAGCCGCCCTGCTTGAAGGGCTGGGAAAAAGGCTGGTAAAAAAGCTCCAGGAAAACAGCCTGGCCCCTCTGTATGAGGAAATAGAGGAGCCTCTTATAGGTATACTGGCAGAAATCGAGAACAAGGGTGTGGCCATAGATAAGGATTATCTGGGCCGCCTTATAAAGGAATATGATATCCAGATAAAAAAACTTACAGAAGATATATACGCCATATGCGGAAAGCAGTTTAACATAAACTCGTCTCAGCAGCTGGCGGAAATATTGTTTGAAGACCTGGGACTGCCTGCCCTTAAAAAGACCAAGACCGGGTTTTCCACTGATGCTGCCGTCCTTAAAGCCATAAGGGAGACATCTCCCGTGATAGACAGGATACTGGACTACCGGGAAAAGACCAAACTCAAGAACACTTATGTGGATGTGCTTCCCCGGCTTATAGACCCTGTTGACGGAAGGCTGCATACCAGCTACAACCAGATGGGCACTACTACCGGAAGGATAAGTTCCAGCGACCCCAACCTGCAGAATATCCCGGTCAGGACTTCACTGGGAAAACAGATAAGAAAGGCATTCATACCGGGAAAGGGTTATGACCTGCTTATGGCTTCGGATTATTCCCAGATAGAGCTAAGGGTGCTGGCGCACCTTTCCGGGGACAGCAGCCTTATTGAAACATTTAACCGGGGAGAAGACATCCACAGCAGGACTGCTTCCGAGATATTCGGTATAGACTATGACGATGTTCCGGAAGAGATGAGGAGAAAGGCAAAGGCCATTAATTTCGGCATAATATACGGCATGACAGACTTTGGACTGGCCAGCAGGCTTTCCATATCCAATGAGGAGGCGGGGGAATATATAAAGAGGTATTTTGAAAGGTACCCCATGGTCGACAGATACCTTAAAGGCCTGATCGAAAGTGCTGTTAAAAATGGATATTCTACCACTATGTTCGGCAGGAAGAGATATATAAGAGAGCTTGGCAGCAGCAATGGAAGGATAAGGCTGCTTGGAGAAAGATATGCCGTTAATACCCCCATTCAGGGGAGCGCGGCAGACATAATGAAGCTGGCCACCATAAGGCTTCATGACAGGCTGGCTTCAGGATCAATTGACAGCAATATAATACTGCATGTGCATGATGAGATAGTGCTGGAGTTAAGGCAGGCAGATGCAGGTATTATGGAAAAGACAGTAAGGGAATCCATGGAGGATGTGCTGGAGTTAAAAGTAAGATTAAAAGTCGATATAAAGACGGGAAAAAACTGGTATATGTAAAATAATCCTGAAATTATTGATTAATATTTCCTTGCGTGATATCCTTTTTGTTTGTTTATAAAAAACGGAGGTTATTTAAGAAAAACATGGCAGAAAAAAATAATATTAACATCGAACTGACAGACGAGAACTACATGGTAGAGGATGAAAATGGCGTAATGGTGCCCAATTATGAACTTACCATGGTAAATTTTAATGACGGAGACGTATTAAAAGGAAGAGTAGTAAAGATCGAAAAGGACGAGGTCCTGGTAGACATAGGATTTAAGTCTGAGGGCGTAATACCAGTACATGAATTATCAATAAGGAATAATGTAAAACCAGAAGAGGTCCTTAATATCGATGATGTGCTGGAGGTAGTAGTACTCCAGAAGGAAGATCAGGATGGACGCTGCATCCTTTCCAAGAAAAGGGCGGAGATGGAGCAGAATTTTGACCGGGTGGAAAAGATATTCCAGGACAGCGGGACCATTGACGGCGAGATAATCGAATGTGTAAAGGGCGGGCTTATAGTTGATATAGGCCTCAGGGGCTTTTTGCCGGCATCCCTTATCGATATCAGGAAGACAAGGGAGCTGGACTCATACCTGGGTGAAAAATGTACCTGCAGGGTAATCGAGGTTGACAGGAACAGGAACAATGTGGTGCTTTCCAGGAAAGCTATTATCGAGGATGAGAGAAGAGAGCAGAGACAGGAGATACTTGAAAGTATGGATGTGGGACAGGTAAGGAAAGGCGTTATAACCAGTATTGCCGACTTCGGGGCATTCGTAGATGTGGATGGCGTAGACGGGCTGGTCCATATATCAGAACTTTCATGGAATCATGTCAAGCATCCTTCCGAAGTAGTCGAGGTGAACCAGGAAGTGGATGTAGAGATACTTGACATAGACAGGGAAAAGCAGAGATTGTCCCTGGGGCTGAAACAGACCCAGAAAGACCCCTGGATGGAAAAGATCAAGAATTATTCAAATAAAGATATAATAAACGGAAAAGTCACCCGGATCGTCAAATTCGGCCTCTTTGTACAGATAGAAGACGGGCTGGAAGGACTGGTGCACATATCGGAACTGGCAGACGAACCCGTAAGAAGACCCAGCGATATAGCCAAGATAGGCGATGAGGTCATCGTAAGGATCATCGATATAGATTTTGATAAAAGACGTATGGCTTTCAGCATAAAGCAGGTCGAGAGTCCCGAAGAAGAAAACAGCGATAGTCCTGACGGGGATAATAATGGTGAGATAAAACCGGAAAATACCGGCGATGACGGGGACAGGGAAGAAGCCCGGGAAGGATCCGGGGAGACCGGGGAAGCGGTTACGGAAGAGTCCGAAGAAAAGGCAGAAGAACCGCGGAAGGAAGATACCGGGGATGAGAACGGACCCGACACCGATGAAAAGGAAAAGAAAATAAAGGAGATCCTTAAAGAGCTTAAGGATGAAGCCAATTTGGAATGATCCCGGTCTGAATCGTAGTTTATACTTTTTTATTTAGATCCTTAAAAAATCAGTTGTATATTATGCTGTCTATATTTTCATGGCCGGATACCGCCAGAAAGTTGCCCGGTCCAATATTATGAAAGAAGGAAGCTATAAGCATAATAGGAATAACAGGAAGGATATCATCGGGTAAAAGTACAGTTGCCGGGTTTATAAAAAAAATCCGCCCCGATGCCCTGGTGCTGGATATAGACACCTTAGCCAGGGGATTGTATGAAAAGTATCCTGCTATCAAGCAACGCCTGAGAAGCACATTCGGGGACAATATTTTCAAAGAAGGCGGACATGTGGATTTCGGCAGGCTGGCAGGCATAGTATTTTCCAGCCGGAAACAGCTTTTCCGGCTGAACCGCATCATGTTTCCCTGGATCAGGAAAGAAGTAAGCAAGATAATCGGTTCCGCAAGTGGGCCAGGGCATATAATAATCGATGCAGCAGTTTTATTCGGCGCAGGGCTGGATATCATGTGCCATCATATAATACTGGTAGAATCTGATGAAAAGACCAGGAAAAAGTTCCTTAAAGATAAAAAATTCAGTGATAATGATATAGAATTAAAGGTAAAGGGCCAGCATATAGAGATAAATAAGGAACGTGTCGGTTTTACAATAATAAATGACGGAGATCTGGAAAAACTCTTCCGTAAGACATCAAATACAATGGAAGAAATAGAGGACAGAGAAAAAGACAATGCGGCAGGAAAGGTTTAAGCTAACCTCTAACTATTCACCACAGGGTGACCAGAGCCAGGCTATTGCCAGGCTGAGCCAGGGTCTTGAAAAGGGATATAAGTTCCAGAGCCTTCTGGGGGTGACCGGTTCAGGAAAGACTTATACCATGGCAAATGTTATCCAGCAAGTCCAGCTTCCCACCCTGGTGCTGGCGCCCAACAAGACACTGGCCGCCCAGCTTTGCAATGAGTTCAGGGAGTATTTCCCGGATAATGCGGTGGAGTATTTTGTCAGCTACTACGATTATTACCAGCCGGAAGCATATATCCCGGGCAAAGACATGTATATCGAAAAAGATACTTCCATCAATGAAGAGATAGAGAAACTCAGGCTTTCTACCACCAATTCACTCTATACCAGGAAAGATGTGGTGGTAGTTGCCAGCGTATCATGCATATATGGTCTCGGTTCCCCCCAGGAGTATGAGAGGCAGAGGGTGGTCATAAGGAAGGGGAAAGAATTTGACCGGGAAAACCTTATAAGCCGCCTGGTAAATATCCGCTATGAACGAAATGAGTATGAATTCACAAATGGGGCATTCAGGGTCAAAGGCGATACGGTAGAAGTCTTTCCCGCATATCAGGACCGGGCGGTAAGGGTGGGCCTTTTTGGCGATGAAGTGGAAAAGATCGAGGAATTCGATCCCGTATCCGGGGAGCTTTTCGGGGACAGGGATGCATATATAATCTCTCCCGCCACCCATTTCCTGGCAACTGTGGAATGGGTGGAAAGGGCCCTGGAAACCATAGAGGAAGAATTAAAGGACAGGATTAATTATTTCAGGTCGGAAGGAAAGCTCCTGGAAGCGCAGCGCATAGAGTCCCGCACCAGGTATGATATGGAAATGATCTCCGAGCTCGGGTTCTGCAGCGGCATTGAGAATTATTCCCGCCATATAACCGGGAAGAGACCCGGTGAAGCGCCCAATACACTGCTGGATTTTTTCCCGCAGGATTTCCTGATGGTTATAGATGAATCACATATTGGGGTACCCCAGATCAGGGGCATGTATGCAGGAGACCGTTCACGCAAGCAGACCCTGGTGGATTATGGGTTCAGGCTTCCTTCAGCCCTGGATAACCGTCCCCTTAAGTTCGAGGAATTTGAAGAAAAGGTAAAAAGGGTGGTATTTACTTCCGCCACCCCGGGACCTTATGAGAAAAAGGTAAGCCAGCAGGTGGTGGAACAGATAATAAGGCCTACCGGACTTATCGATCCCCAGGTCATCATCAAGCCAACCCGGGGCCAGGTAGATGACCTGATATCCGAGATAGGGGCCATAGTAAGACGGAAGGAAAGGGTGCTGGTCACTACCCTGACCAAAAAAATGGCAGAAGACCTTACTGATTACCTTTCCGGCCACGGTGTAAAGGTTCAGTACCTGCATTCCAATATTGACACCCTGGACCGGGTGGAGATCCTGAGGGGGTTAAGATCGGGGGAATTCGATGTTCTGGTGGGCATCAACCTTCTGAGGGAGGGCCTGGACCTGCCGGAAGTATCCCTGGTAGTCATCCTTGATGCCGACAGGGAAGGTTTTCTCCGGTCAGAGATATCACTTATACAGACTATAGGAAGGGCGGCCAGGAATGTAAACGGCAGGGTGATAATGTATGCTGACAATATGACCAACTCCATAAGAAATGCCCTGGATGAGACTAACAGGCGCAGAAAACTCCAGATGGAGTTTAACCTAAGGAACAATATCACGCCCAGGACTATAAATAAGGCGATCTCTGATATACTTTACAGCAGAGGTATAAAGCCGGGCAGGGCAGGGGATCTGCCGGATACCAAAGAGGGTAAAAAGATCACTTCTGCCGGCATACTGAAGATGGACCCTGGAAAGATAGCCAAAATAATCTCCGGGCTGGAAGAGGAGATGTATATTGAGGCCAGGGAACTTAATTTCGAGAATGCAGCTGCCATAAGGGATGAGATAAAAAGGATAAAAAAGATAGCCAGTATCGAGAGGGAAGACGAGAGGCCGGATGAAACAGGAAATATATATAAAAGGCGCAAGAGAGCATAACCTCAAGAATGTAAGCCTGAGGATACCCAGGGACAGCCTCATAGTATTTACCGGGGTAAGCGGTTCCGGGAAATCCTCACTGGCATTCGATACCATATATGCGGAGGGACAGAGACGTTATGTGGAATCCCTGTCTTCATATGCCAGGCAGTTCCTGGGGCAGATGGACAAGCCTGACGTAGACCTTATAGAGGGGCTCTCCCCGGCTGTATCCATAAACCAGAAAGGGGTATCCAAAAACCCCCGGTCCACAGTAGGGACCATAACCGAGGTATATGACTATCTGAGGGTGCTCTTTGCCAGGATAGGCACGCCATACTGTTATGTATGCGGCAAAAAGATAACCAGGCAGACTGTAGACCAGATAGTGGACCGCATCATGGAGCTGGACCAGGGTACCAGGTTCCAGGTGCTGGCCCCTATAATCAGGGGGAGAAAGGGGGAATACAGCAATACTTTTGCCAATATAAAAAAGGACGGCTATTCCCGGATCAGGGTCGATGGGAAGATCTATGAATTGAACCAGGATACCGGCCTTAAACTGGATAAGAATATTAAACACAATATTGAGATAATAATAGACAGGCTGAAAATAGATCCCGGGATAAGGAAAAGACTGGCAGAGGATATCGAGATATCACTTGCCGAGAGCGGCGGTATTGTATACATACAGCTTCTGGACAATGAAGATATAGTAAGTTTTTCGGAGAATTTTTCCTGCGTAGACTGCGGCATAAACTACGAGGAGCTTACTCCCAGGATGTTTTCATTCAACAGCCCTTACGGGGCATGCGGTGAATGCGGGGGACTGGGCATAAGCAAAGAGATAGACCCGCAGCTGATAGTGGAAGATCCCGGCCTAAGCATAATAGACGGAGCTATCCCCTTTTTCAATATGGGTTATTCCAATTATTATTCCCAGCTGATGAGGAGCCTTGCCCGGGAATATGGTTTTGACCTCGATACTCCTTTCAGGGACCTGGATAAGGAAATACAAAAGGTGATACTTTATGGTACTGACGGCAAAAGGATAAAGGTAAAATACAGGAACCATAAAGGGCATATAAGGTTCTATTCATTGAAATTCGAGGGCCTGGCCAATAACCTGAGCCGCAGGTATATGGAGACAGAGTCCGATCACCAGAGGACCAAAATAGAAAAGATGATAGCCAGCACCCCCTGCAGCAGCTGTGGCGGTAAAAGGCTTAAGAAGGAAAGCCTTTCGGTAAAGATAGGAGGCTTATCCATAGCTGATTTCTGCGAGATGACCATCGAGGACAATATCAGCTGGCTGAAACATCTCGAGATGTCCGAAAGGGAGAAGATAATAGGGAAAAGGCTGGTAAAGGAGATAATAGAAAGACTGGATTTCCTGAAGGATGTGGGACTTGGCTATCTGACGCTGGAAAGGAAGGCCAATACCCTTTCCGGAGGGGAGTCCCAGCGCATCAGGCTGGCAACCCAGATAGGTTCCGGTCTGGTGGGAGTATTATATATACTGGATGAACCCAGTATAGGCCTTCACCAGAGGGATAACAGGAAACTCATAGATGCGCTTAAAAGGCTAAAAGACCTTGGCAATACCATAATAGTAATAGAGCATGATGAAGAGACGATAAGGTCAGCCGACCACCTGGTGGATATCGGTCCCGGCGCCGGAATACATGGGGGAAAAATAGTGTTTAACGGCAGGCAGGAAGATATCTATGACTGCCGCCAGTCCATAACCGGAAAATACTTGAAAGGCGAGATGTCAATAGCAGTCCCGGAAAAGAGGAGGACCGGCAATGGTAAAAAGATCACCATAAAAGGGGCCAGGCATCATAACCTTAAAAATATAGATATAGACATCGGGCTGGGAAAGATGTTAGCTGTTACCGGGGTATCGGGTTCGGGAAAAAGCACCCTGGTAAATGAGATACTGTTTCCTGCACTTTCCAATAAGCTCATGAGGTCAAGGATCCGTCCCGGAGAGCATGACAGCATAACCGGTCATGAAAACCTGGACAGGGTAATAGTCATAGACCAGTCTCCCATAGGAAGGACGCCGCGCTCCAATCCGGCTACCTATACCGGAGTATTCACCTATATAAGGGAGCTTTTTTCCCGGACCCATGACGCCAGGCTCAGGGGCTATAAGCCGGGTAGGTTCAGCTTCAATGTAAAGGGAGGCAGATGTGAATACTGCAACGGCGACGGAGTGATAAAGATCGAGATGCATTTTCTTCCCGATGTCTATGTGCCATGCGAAGTCTGTAAGGGCAAAAGGTTTAACCGGGACACCCTGGAGATAAAGTATAAGGGGAAAAACATAGATGATGTGCTGAATATGTCTGTGGAGGAAAGCCTGGCTTTTTTTGAGAATATACCAAAAATAAAGAATAAGCTTGAACTCATAAATGATGTAGGCCTGGGCTATATCAAACTGGGACAGTCTTCCACCACCCTTTCCGGAGGCGAGGCCCAGAGAGTGAAGCTCTCCACCGAGCTTTCCAAGAGGAGCACCGGAAATACGCTGTACCTTCTGGATGAACCCACTACCGGGCTCCATTTTTATGATATAAGCAAGCTTTTAAAGATCCTGGAACGCCTGGTGGATGCAGGGAATACGGTGCTGGTCATCGAGCACAATATGGAGGTTATAAAGACTGCCGACTACATAATAGATCTGGGTCCTGAAGGGGGAAACCATGGCGGCAGCATCGTAGCCATGGGCACACCTGAAGACATAGCCGCCCATAAGTCCTCACATACGGGAAGGTTTTTAAGAAACAGCCTGAAAAGGATAACAGCCGGTGCGGACAAGTGAAAGATGACATAAAAAAATCAGGGACCTATCCCCGGGAATTGCTGGATATCCTTCCCAAAAAACCGGGTGTATATCTTTTCAGGGATAAGGATGAAAAAATAATATATATAGGGAAGGCCAGGAATATATATAACCGGGTAAGGAGTTATTTTTCTGGATCTGTCAGTAGTCTACCCTATATGAAGCCGCCCGGTTTTACAGCCAGTATAAAAAATATTGATTATATAGTGACATCAAATGAGGTCGAAGCCCTCATACTGGAAGGCAGCCTCATAAAGAAATACCGTCCCAAATATAATATAGACCTCAAAGACGACAAATCATATCCCTTTATAGCTGTTACCGATGAAAAATACCCCAGGGTATTCCTTACCAGGAACAGGAATATAAGGACAGCAAGGTATTTCGGACCCTATACTGATGCCGCTGCCGCCAGGAAGACAGCGGAATACCTGAGGAAGGTGTTCAGGATCAGGGACTGCAGGAAAACCAGGCCGGGGAAAAGCTCCAGGCCTCCCTGCCTCAATTACCATATGAGCCTCTGCAGCGCGCCCTGTACCGGGAATATCTCAGAGGAGGAGTATGGGAAGAATATAGGGCTCATAAGGAGCTTTCTCAGGGGAAGCGATAAAGGGATCATAAAAGACCTTGAAAAAAGGATGAAGCAGCTCTCAGACAGCATGAGATTTGAAGAGGCTGCCGGGATAAAAAATATCATTGATAATATAAGAAAATTGCATCAGGACCAGAGGATAATATTTGACAGCACCGATGCCTGGGATTTTATTGCCGTAAACAGGGAAGAAAACAGGGTGTCGGTCAGCCTTTTCACCTACAGGGCCGGGGGGCTGGCGCTGGTCAATAATTTTTTGATAGAAGATATGGCCCAGCTCAGGCAGGAAGAGGTCATATCTGGTTTCATATACCGGTATTATGAAGATATAAACAGCCTGCCTTCCAAAATATATGTGCACGCACTTCCATCTGACAGGGAAGTCATGGAAGAGTGGTTTAAAAAAAGAAAAAACAGGAGTGTAAAGATCACAGTTCCCAGGGCGGGCGAGAAAGCCAGGATAATGGACATGGCTGTAAGGAATGCGGGACTATATCTTAAAAAGAAAAAGTTTGAGGACTCCACCGGACACAGCCTGGCCTACCGGGAACTGCTTAGGCTCTCCAGCATACTGGGACTGGACAATATTCCCAGGAGGATAGAATGCTATGATATCTCGAACCTGGGTGAAAGTTTTCCTGTTGGCTCCATGTCGGTTGCCCTGGACGGAGAGCTCAGGCCGGCTGAATACAGGCATTTCAGGATCAAGACAGTCAGCAGGCAGGATGATTGCGCCATGCTGGGGGAGGTGGCTGAGAGAAGGCTGAGATACCTGGAAAAGGAAAGCGTCCTCATAAAGGAAGGGTTTTACCGCCGGCCGGACCTGATGATCGTCGACGGCGGCAAGGCCCAGTTCGGGGCAGTAAGCAGGGTGCTGGAGAGGAAGGGCATTGAGGATATCGACCTTGTAAGTATAGCGAAGAAAGAGGAGACGATATTCTGCAAAAGGTTCAGGGAAGGCATAAAGTTTGATATCGACAGCGAGGTCTTAAGGATAATAATAAGGCTAAGGGATGAAGCCCACCGCTTCGCAGTCGGATATCACCGGAAGCTAAGGGGCAAGGGAATGATCCATTCTGTGCTGGATGAGATAAAGGGCATAGGCGCCAGGAAGAAGTCATACATCCTTCAGGGTGTTGATTCCATAGAAGAGCTGAAAAATATGGAAATAGAGGACATTGTAAATATAAGGGGAATAAACTACAGGGATGCAGTAAATATATATAATAGCCTTCACAGGTAGGCGTTTTTCCTGTATTTCTGGCACCAGCTGGAATGGCTATGTTTTTTTTAAATGAAAAAAAGATTAGAATATAATAAACCGGCAATAGACAGGATGAATAAGGAGCATGAAGAAAAACACCGATAACAGAGGACTGGAACTGATGATAATCACCGGTCTTTCAGGAGCAGGAAAGTCCGAAGCTTTAAAATATTTTGAAGATGCCGGATACTACTGCATAGACAATCTCCCCGCCCACCTCTTGACTGAGCTTACAGCCTATTTTTCCGAGAAGGAAAGCAGGGTAAGCAGAGTGGCAATGGTAATAGACCTGAGGAGCAAATACTTCCTGGAAGAGATAGGCAGGATGCTGGAAAAGCTTAAGGAGAGAAAGATACATTACAGGATATTGTTTTTGGAGGCTTCCAGGAATGCCATAATCAAAAGGTATTCGCTGACCCGCCGGAAACATCCCCTGGTCGAGTCGGGTTCCCTAAAAGACGGGATCGAAAAAGAGATAAAAAAAATGGAAAAGCTTAAGGAGATATCAGATGTGGTCATAGATACCACCCTTCTTAACTCAAAGGAGCTCAGGCTGGAGATCGCTGAAAGGCTTATGACCGGTTCTGAAAAAAGCAAGACCATGAAGATATCGGTAGTGTCGTTCGGCTATAAACACGGACCGCAGGAGAATATGGATATTGTGATGGATGTGAGGTTTTTACCAAATCCTTTTTATATAAAAGAACTGAAGGAACTGGACGGCAAAGACCAGAAGGTAATAGATTTTGTGCTGGAAAGGACAGAGACTACAAAATTCCTGAGGCTTTTTGAGGGGATGCTGGATTTCCTTATACCGAATTATATAGCTGAAGGAAAGAGCTATCTGGGGATAGGCATAGGATGTACCGGAGGCAGGCACCGTTCTGTGGTGCTGGCCGAGAAGATAAACGAATACCTCAATCTCAAAGGATATTCATCCAGGCTGTTCCATAAAGACATTAAAAGGACAGATAGCTAAAAAAGCAGGGGAGATATTGCACCTTATATGAAAAATTGCTTTTATGTTTGTTGCAAATCTGATACAATATTCCAATTTTGTAGATTATTAATTTTCTAAGTACTTTTATTGGTAAATAATAAAAAAGGGGAGGAAAAATGGCAATAAAAGTGGGAATCAATGGTTTTGGAAGGATAGGAAGACAGTTTTTCAGGGCTAAACTAAAACATGACAGCACAGATGCTGTCGAGATAGTGGCTATAAACGATCTTTTCCCGACCAAAACGCTGGCTCATCTGCTGAAGTATGATTCAGTATACGGTGTGCTGGATATGGATATAAAGGCTGAAGAAGATGCCCTTATAGTAGACGGCAGGAAAATAAAAGTCACATCCACAAAGGACCCGGCGGAGCTGCCCTGGGGCGATACGGGAGTAGATGTGGCCATAGAATCAACAGGAATATTCCGCACCAGGGAAACAGCCCAGAAGCATATTGATGCCGGTGCAAAGAAAGTGATAGTATCCGCGCCCTGCAAGGAAAATGGGGCTGACATCACTCTTGTCCTGGGGGTCAACCATGATGAATATGACAGGGACAAGCATAATATAATTTCCAATGCTTCCTGCACCACCAATGCGCTTGCGCCTGTATGCAAGATACTCAATGACAATTTCGGCATAAAGACAGGTCTTATGACCACCATTCATGCATATACCAATGACCAGAGGATACTTGACCTGCCTCACAGCGATATGAGGAGGGCCAGGGCCGCTGCCCTGTCAGCAATACCTACATCTACCGGAGCTGCCAGCGCTATCGGCCTGGTGATACCCGAACTGAACGGCAAGTTAAACGGCCTGGCTGTCAGGATCCCCATACCCGTGGGGTCGCTGGTGGATCTGGTGGTCGATCTTGAAAAAGATGCCAGCGTAGAGGAGATCAACCTTGCCTTTAAGGATGCGGCAGGTACGGAATCGCTAAAGGGTATACTCCAGTATACTGAAGAGCCTATCGTCTCGGCG
>Ga0180430_10001364_pt1 | contig 23947 bp, 14 predicted proteins | sample SS_ome_9_FD_132999 | JGI IMG/M metagenome (GOLD analysis project Ga0180430, IMG submission 132999) | Hypersaline lake sediment archaeal communities from the Salton Sea, California, USA - SS_1_S_2 metaG | ecosystem: Environmental > Aquatic > Non-marine Saline and Alkaline > Hypersaline >... | reverse complement strand
CTAAAACTCTTTCGGTGAGAGTACACGATTGTCCTCATTGTGGTTTAAAGATTGACCGCGACTTGAACGCGGCTAAGAATATTCTGGCTCGTGGACTGGCGAGCCTGCGGCCCTCTGAGCCGCTAGAAGCCCACCTGCTTTAGCGGTGGGAGCAGTCACTATCACAAAAAACACAAGGGATAGGTTATTACGATGGAACTGCACCAACTTTATTACTTTGTGGCCGTGGCCGAAACCGGTGGGTTTAGCCGGGCAGCCCAACGCTGTAATGTGGCCCAGCCCTCACTCAGCCAACAAATTATTAAACTTGAACGGGAACTGGGGCAGCAACTTTTTGATCGTTTAGGGCGGACGGTAATTTTAACCGAGGCGGGGCAGGTATTATTACCCCGTGCCCGTTCCATTCTGGCTGAAGTCCAACAGATTGAGCGAGGATTGCATCAAGAAATTGAACAGGGTTATGGCAAATTGGCAGTGGGATTCATCCCCACCATTGCCCCATTTCTTTTGCCCAATGTGCTAAAACGCTTCACCGAAGAATATCCGCACGCGGAATTGTCGGTGCATGAGGATTTTACCGAAGCGCTGGTTAACAATCTGATTGAGGGTAAACTAGACATCGGTATTATGAGTTTACCCATTAGTGACAAATTGATTACCACCGAAGAGATTTGTACCGAGTTATTGCTGGCTGCATCATCCCATAATAACAGTGTCATTACCAGAGCTTCACTAAAAGCCAGAGAACTGGAGGCGTTTCCCTTTATTGCCCTGAGCGAAATACACTGTCTGGGTGAACAAGTACAATCTTTCTGTTATCAACAGGATGTTGACCTTGAGGTTGTCTGCTATACCACCCAGCTTGCAACCGTACACGGTTGTGTCGCGCTTGGGTTGGGAATTTCATTGGTACCCCAAATACTGGCGGCCACGGATACTTCCGGTCAACTAAAATACAGCGCGATGAGCGACCCGGCGCCACACCGCAAAATTGTAGCCGCCTCACACACCGGCCGCCATCAATCAACCCTGGCCGGACGATTTATTGATTTGGTTCGGGGGGAGTATAAGCAACTCATCGGCCAGGTATCGCTGTAAATTTTTAGCGGGATAAAAAAAACGGACAGGGTTATTATCCTGCCCGTTTAGAAAACCAACAAATTTCAGGGTTATTCTTCAAAATGAAGTATAATTTCCGACGCTTCAAAATTAATGCCGCGATGGGAACCATCACAGAAAGGTTTGTTGGCGGAAGCCCCACAGCGGCAAAGAGCTACCGTGGTGCCCTCGGTGGTTTGTTGATTGCCGTCGGCATCGGTGTAGGTGGCCTTGCCCGGAACCAGATACGGACCGTTCTCCCGGCCTTTAATTTCTTTGGACATTTTGTTGTTACCTCCGTTTTGGATTATTGAGATTTTTTGATCTGCTACGCACAAACAGGTTGACGTCCAGATTGACAACAAAAATTATAGCAACTTGTCTATGATTTGTCAAGAAAATTGCTTTAGATTCAGGGAATCGGTCATCCCAACGGAATCGGCTCACCCAGCACCGGGGCCGGCTGGCGACGGATGACATCGAGCAGGGCCACTATCGTGGCCGGAATTTCCCGCAACGTAGACCAGCCCAGCGAACGGCGGGTGTAAGGCCGTAAATCGGCGGTGACACCCACGGCCTGCACGCCCAGGCTGCGACAGGTGAACAAGGCCCGCGGCAGGTGAAAATCCTGCGTGACCAGCACCGCGGACTCAAGCTGGAAGATGCTTCTGGCCCGGTAGCAGGTGTCGTAGGTGCGCCGCCCGGCGTAATCCGGCTGGATGTCGGCGGCAGGCACGCCCCGGCTGATGGCATAGGCCCGCATGGCCCCCGGCTCATCGTACTCCGCGGTGGAGTTATCGCCGCTCATTAACAGTTTTTGTACTTTACCGGCGTGGTACAACTGCACCCCGGTTTCCACCCGGTCCCGCAGCATCGAGCTGAGCCGGCCATCGGCGTAAACCCGCGCCCCAAACACAATGGCCACCCGCTCCGGCGGCAGGTCATCGGCGGCGTAGATGTGGCGGCTGTAGTACCACTCTACCCACCACGGCCACAGCGCCAGAAACATGGTCGCGCCCAACCCCAGGCCGGCCACGACCAGCACCGGCCTGGGTATTTGTTTTGATAGTGTGCGCAGTTGGTTGATCAAAACCTCACTCCGTCACCGTGAACAGCCCACCGTCGCTGCGGCCAAACACCTCGGGGAAGTACATTTCTTCGGCGTGGGTGGGGATCACCCGGAATTCGCCCGGCAGCGAAGCCCGAATGGTGTAGCTGTATTCATACGTGCCTTTGGGCAGGTAGGTAGCGAACAGCACGGCTTTTTCGTCGCGCAGTTCAGCATGCGAGAAGTACCACCAGCCGTACCCCGGCCCCCACGGACTGCCGCGGTCGGTGCGCTCAAGTTCCGGCGCCTGGCCCACCACGCTGGTGGTCGCCAGGCTGGTGTCGATGCCCTCGGTCCCGGCCGGGAACGGGTCTTCGACGACGACGTAATGCAGGTCGTGCGGGGCAATCAGGGTCAGTTTAACTTCGATGACGTCGCCCACCGCGGCCTCGGAGATGGCACCCCCTCCCAGGCCCTCCCCCTCTAAGGGGGAGGGTTGGGTGGGGGTCGCCAGCCGGTATTGGCGGGAAACGATAATGCCCCGGTCGAGCGCCTTCACTTCCTGCACCGGCTTGAAGTAAGTGAGCCAGGCCCCGTAATACAAGCGGCCCGGACTGCCGGAAACGTCGCTGCCCACCGGGTCCCGCTCAACCGCCAGCCGGTTGACCGCGTCTGCCAGCAAATCTTTCACCTCGACTTGCAGTTTGGTGGTTTCGTCGATGTTGGCGGCGTCAACCGTGCCTTCGCCCAGTTGGTCGCCGTTGAGCGACACCTGCCAGTTATAGTTACCCTCCAGTTCGCCGGTGGTCACCATCCAGTTGGTCAGGCCGATGATAGCCCAGGCCGTTTCCTGCGTGGTTTCCCAATGCCCGCCGTTTTCGCGGACGCTCATCAGCCAGCGCACCGCGTTGGGCAAAATGGGGTTATCCGGCTGAATCCGGGACAGGGCGGCAATGATGATGGCCGTGCTGCGGGTGTCGGTGTTCATGGCGAAATAGTCAACCTGAGCTTCTTCCCAGTGCGCGCCGGTGGCGCTGACGATGGCCGCGCTGGTCAGGTCGTCGAGCAGCGTGTCAATCTGGTCGGCCTGCTCATCCAACAGATACAGCGCCATCGCCAGATAGGCCCGGCCAAAGGCATCGAGCTTTTCCCGTTCCTTGAACAGGGCCACGCTGCGGCCCATATCGCCGGAACCGGCTTCGGCCAGGGCATACAGGATAAAAGCCTGCCGATTGGCCTGCCAGGCCATGTCCACATCTTTGGGGGCCACCAGACTGGCTTGCAGGTAATCCACCGCGTTCTGAACAACCTCCGCCTCCACGGCGAAGTCAGCCCGGTCAGCCTCGACCAGGGCCAGCAGCACGTAAGCGGTCAGGTAGGGGGCGCTGTTGTCGCGCAGCCACCAGCCCCAGCCGCCGTCAATGTGCTGTTGGCCGTACAACCGTTGCAACCCGGTGCTGACCAAGCCCGGCAGCTTTTCGGCCAGTTCAGGATTATCCAGCTTGAGCTGCTGGTAAGCCCGGTAGGTGAACACATTGGGCAAAAAGCGGCTGACGGTTTGCTCTGTGCATTCGTAGGGAAAATGCTCCAGATAATCCAGCCCGTCGCGCATGCCCGCGGCCAGGCTGGGATCAATAGCCACGGTCAAATCGCCCTGGGTGGGGTCAAAGCTGCGGGGCAGGGAGATGCCTTCGGTGCGGAGGCCGTCTTCGGCCAGCACGCCCACGGTGGCCACCGTCTCCGGGGTACTGAAACGGTAGACCGGCAGCTCGAAAGCCACGGCGTCCCCGTAATCAGCCGATTTGGCCCCCATCGTCAGCTCGACCTGCGATACATCAGCCACGGTCACGCGGTATTCCACCTTGACCCGCTCGCCCGCGGCCACGGTCAGTTCGGCCTCCCGCAACGGCTCGATGCTCAGGCCGTCGGCTTCCAACCGGGTTTCGACCGTTTGCGATTGGCCGGTATTGTTCTGCACAATCATGCCCAGCGTGGCTTGGTCGCCCACCACAAAGAAGCGGGGCGCCACCGGGCGCACCAGCAATGGCTTGGTGCTGACCACCTCCACGCTGCTTTCGCCGACCAGCGTCTCCGCGCCGGTGACGCCTTTGCCGGTCAAAGTCCAGGTGGTCAGGTTGTCCGGCAGGGCGGCCTGCACCGTGCCTGCGCCGTTGGCGTCGGTGGTGAAATCGGCGATCCACAGGGCGGTATCCTTGAAGTCGCCCCGGATTTCGCCAAAGCCTTCATCAAAGCCGCCGCCCCCGCCGCCTTTGGCCTCCGCGGCTACGGTCAGGTTCACCCGGTCAATCGCCAGCGTCAACCCGGCCCCGGTCTGGACGCCCAGACCACGGTTGCGCCAGAAGACGTCCATCAACTGGCCCGGCGTTTCCGGCGCCAGCGACAGCACGGCTTTGTCAACCAAGGCCAGCGATAGTTCCGCCTTGACCGGCTGGCCCTGCGCATCCGTCACGCTGACCTGGTACTCGGCGGTGTCGCCGGGCTGGTATTTTTCCTCGGCGGACTTATCCGGGGTGAGGGTGATGTTCAGTTCCCTGTCTGCGGTGTTGATGGGCAAACTGGCGTAGCCCACTTTGAAGCTGGGCATCTGGCTGGACTCGTCCACGCCCTTGACCACCACCACCGAAACGTACATATTCGGCACCATCCAGTCTTCAATTTTGACCTGAAGCTGTTCGCTGTTGGTGGGCAGCTCGGTCACATAATGGTCGTAAATGTGGCCCCGCTCCAGCGTGACCAGCGCCTTGACCGTGCCGCTGTAGGGATGCGGCACCAGAATGGTGGCGGTATCGCCGACGTTGTATTCGCGGTTATCGGCCACCAGTTCCAGGCGGTCGTTGTTTTCCTGTCGCCAGTTGACAAACTCGCGGCCGCTGATCCACATAAAGGTTGACGAGCGGACCGTATTCCCGGCGTCATCCTCGGCGGTGGCCAATATTTTGTAAACGCCGCCGCTTTCCGGGGTAAAATCGGCCAGAGCCAGCCCGTCGCCATCCGTGGTGACGGTGGTTGTGAAGACCGGCACGGTTTCGGCGGTACTTTCCCAATAGAAAGAGCCGTCTTCGTACTGCTTCTGGACGCTGTACCAGTTATGCTCGGCAAAAACAACCTGCACGTCCTGGTCAGCGACCGGCCGGCTCTCCCAGTCCACGGTCAGCACCTGCATCTGGCTTTCTGCACCAACCTGGCCCACGTACTGTTCCGGGCGCAGCCCCACGTAGATTTTGCCTTTGTGAACGATGGCCGACGCCTGGGTGGCGACTTCCTGGTTGTTGATGTCCGTAATCACAATGTCAAAGGTGAAACGCTGGCTGGCGATTTTGTCGGCGATGTCTGCCGGCACAGAGAAGGTGAAACGGCCATCGGCATCGGTGACGCCCTCGCCCTCGGCGATGGTTTCGCCAAAGCCGCTGATGTAATTATCCACGTTGCGGCGGCTGTAATCGTAATCAGTAAAGTCGAAATAGCCCTTGCCTTCGTAACGAAAGGCGTAATCATCGGAGAGCAGGGTCCAGCGCACTTCGGCGTTGGAAACCGGCCCGCCAAAGAAATATTCGGCGGTGGCGGTCACGTTGACGGTGTCGCCCTGGGCGTATTCCGGCTGGTCGGTGGTGGCACTGACCAGATATTCCGGTTTGCGATAGGCCGCCACCTGAAAACTGCCGTAAAAATATTGATCCTCATCAAAATTAAATTCGATGGAATAGCTGCCGAGGGCGGCGTTTTCGTCCAACTCAATGGAGCCGTTGACCGTGCCCATCTCGCTGAGGGGCAGGTCATCCGCAAAAATCTGCTTGCCCTGGCTGTCGAAAACCAGCACGTTGACGGCGTCGGCCGCGGTGGGCAGGCTGTAACGGGCATCGTCATCGGCCCGGATGATGCCTTTGAAATGGACGGTCTGGCCGGGGCGATAGATGCCGCGGTCGGTGTAAAAGTGAGTGGCGTAGGCTTGCAGGTAATCTTCGGTAGAGATGCTGTCGAACTGGTAACGCTCGATGCCGTCGGTCCAGTTGTTGACGGCCACGGCAAAGTTGTCGTCGGGGTCGTCGGGGTCGCCGGCAAAGGCAACGCGGGTTTCGTAGGTGTCGCGGCGGCTGCTGTAATCGGTCGCGGCCACGCCATCGGGGTTGGTCTGGCCATCGCCCAGGTCAATGGCCCGGCTGTCACTAAAGGGCAGGGCGGCAAACGTAACCGGCGTATCCTCAACCGGCTGGCCGCTTTGCAGGTCGGTCAACCAGGCCAGCCCCTCGCTGCCGCTGGTTTTGAAGGTCAGGTTGTTGTTGCTGACCACCAGCATTTTGCGCTCTTCCGGTACATCGTACTGAGCCTCCAGCCCTCTGGCTTCGGGGTACACATCATCCGAGGCCACAGACGCTTCCAGATAGTAAAGGCCGGGCGGCAGGGCATCGCCCAGGCCACTGCGCCGACCCAGGTCAACCTTGTAAATAGCGTTGGCGTTGAGGGCCGGCTCCACCTCCTGCTGCCACTGACTGATGAGGGTTTCGGAGACGGGGCGGTAGCTGTCCCACACCTGCCACCAGTCGCTGGCATTCAGGCTGAGAAAGTCGGCCTGCGGCAGGCGGTGCAGGGCAAAATTGACCCGGCCCAGGTTACGGACGGTGACGTAAGCCAGGGTGTCGGTGTAGGCGTTGTAGGTTGCCAGCCGGCCCGGACTGTGCATATAAAGCAGCGGCGACTCGGCCCGGGTTTCCCAGGCCACGGTGGTCGCTGCGCCCAGTTTCTGCCCATAGCGGCCTTCGATGTCTGCGCCCAGGGTTACTTCGTACTCGTTACTGGCCTCAGTGGGAAAACTGATTTCCAGGCGGGTGTCGCTGCTCCACCAGTAGGTGTAGACCTGCGTCACCGCCACCGAGGGAGAAATGATGACGTTGCGGCCAACCTCCACGCTGTCCGGGTTGATGGGCGCGTTGAAGGTGATTTGCAGGCCGCTCCAGGGATCAATCTGCTCGTCGCCATCGGCGGGAAAGGTTTTTGCGATGGTCGGAAATTCGGTGACGGTGAAGATGGCCGAAAAGTCATCAACAGTTTCGGCCTGGCCGATTTTACCGCGGGTCTGTTGGGGCAGAAACGCTTCGTAAAATGCGCCAAAATCAAGGGTGACGTCCGGGGTAAAGGCCACGGTTTCCACGCCGATTTCGGTTGGGCCTTCGCCTTCGTCGTAGGTGTAATCGTAATAGCCGTCAAAATCTTCCTGACCGGTCGGCTGGGGTAGACCGGCTTCGGTCCAGGTAAATTGGCCGGGGATGACCTCTTCGGTTTCGGTGTTGCGCAGGATAAACTCTTCTTCCACGCTGGCCCGGTCCATCGGCTGGTTAAAGGTCAGGCTGATGACCGGGGTGGGGCTGACGTAAATATCGCCCTCCGCCGGGATACTGCCGATGACCCGCGGGGTGACGGTGGCGAACTGCCACTCGAAATCATCCTCCAGCACGGCGTTGCCGAGGGCGTCGGTCAGGCCCTGGGCGACGCGGGCGGTATATTCGGTGGAGGGACTAAAGCCGTCGGCGGCGGGGGTGAAACGGTAAATGGAGGTGTTAAGCCACTCGCCCTGCCCGGTCACCGGCGGCACAAAAGTCAGCGGGTCGGGCAGGCCGGTTTGGTCTTCGATGGCGCTCAGCGGCACCACCGGACGGTTGAACAACACGGTCACGATGGTATCGGGCAGAATTTCCTCGGCGCCGTCTGCGGGCTGGACGTTGGTCACTTCCAGATAGCCCACGGTGCTGAAGCGCAATTCAAAGGGGCGGGCCATTTCCAGGCCGGCCTGGCTGCGGGCCGATTCGATGACCCGCAGGCGGTAGCGCTCGTTCCGTTTGAAGCCGTCGTCAAAGGCAAAGCGGAGGGTCTGGTCATCGACCCATTCAAATGAGCCGTCCACCGCGGCCCCCGGCTCAATGGCGAAGGCTTTTTCCACGCTGTCCTTGTCCATCGGCTGGTCAAACACAATTTCGATGGGCGCCTCGAGCGGCTGCTCCTGGCCCAGTTCCGGCACAGTTTGCAGCACCAGTGGCGGCAGCGGTTCGGGCGTGGACGTGGGGGCAGTGGTTGGTTCTTCGGCCTGCGGGGTAGGCTCTTCGACGGCCTGGGCGTCGGCGTCGGGCTGGTCGGGGGCGGGCGGAGGAGGCGTGGTCGGCGCGCAGGCGGTGAGGGCAACAATCAATAAAAGGGCAAAAACTGAAACGAGCTTTTTCATTGTATCCTCTCAAAAATTAGAGATGAAAAAATTAGAGATTAGAGATTGGTGATTGGAGATTTGGGACAGTCTCCAATGGAATAAATTTTACCATAATTTCCGAGCCACCCCAACTGTCATTCCACCACCGAGATGGTCAGCGGGGCGGCGGTGAGGGCGTTGCCGGAGGTATCCACGGCCTCGGCTTCAAAGGTGTGTTGGCCGGGCGTCATCTGCCACAGCGTTTGCGGACCGTTGACCAGCGGTTGGCCGTTGACCAGCAGTCGCACCTGGGCCAGTTCGACGCCATCCCCGGCCTGGACCGCCACCCGGATTTTCTGCTTGTCCGCCGGGATGTTGGGCGTCAGCCGAAAAACGCTGCCCCGGTCGGGGCTGGTGAAGGTCAGGGAGTAGGGAGTAGGGAGTAAAGAGTGAGGGGTGGGGGCATCTCCGGACTCGCTCCCACTCCGCTCCGCTTCGCTGACTCGCTGGCTCGCTGACTCGTTGTTGGGGCAAAGCGGTGAATAAATGTCCGGCGGTTGGGGCGTGCCCTGTCGCCGCGCCCAGTCCCGCAGTTCGGCGGGGTACAGGGTGAAGGGGCGAAAGTCCACAAAATCAAGCGGACAGCCCGGCCCGGCTCGCAGCCCGGTGCGCCGGTCGAGGGCGATGGCCTGATGCCAGGTATCGGTTTGCCGCGGCTCGGTACCGCCGATGAATTTTTCAAAGACGGTGTAGGCGCAGGCCGTAGGGAATTGCGTGTCGCGGGTGACGTCTTCCATATTCTGGATGCGGGAATCTGAAATCTGTATTCTGGCATCTGAAATCTGACGACTGTCTACCGGCAAAAAGCCGTTGTCGGCGCAGACGGTTTTTTCGACGATACCATCGGGCCGGGCAAAATTTCGCGCCGGACGGCCCTTGTGCAGTTCTTCCATAATGTCCCGCCAGATGGGGGCCGCGCCGGTGACGCCGGAGACGTGGCGCATCGGTTCGTTATCGGCATTGCCGGCCCACACCCCGACCACCAAATCGGGCGTGTAGCCGACAGTCCAGTTATCGCGGTAATCCTGGGTGGTACCGGTTTTGGCCGCGGCCGGGCGGGAGAGGCGCAGCGGACTGTTTTCGCCGAAAGTGGAACGGCGGGCGTAGTTGTCGCTGAGAATATCGGTGATGAGGTAAGCGGTGCGCGCATCCAGCGCCCGCGGGCCGGGGTTCAGGCCGGGCGGCGACTGGTAGACCATCTGCCCGGCGTGGTCGGTGATGCGGGTGATCGTCACCGGCTCGACTCGCTGCCCGCCGTTGGCCAGGGCGGCGTAGGCCGCGGTCAACTCGACCAGCCGCACTTCGCCGCCGCCCAGGGTCAGGGCCAGACCGAACTCCTTGTTATCGAAGGTGGTAATGCCCAGTTGCCGGGCCAGGCCGGTGAGGGTGTCCAGGCCGATGTACTCCAGCACTTTGACCGCCACCAGATTGTAGCTGCTGGCTAAACTTTGCCGCAGCAATACCGGGCCGCGCCAGGTGCGGTCGTAATTTTGCGGCACGTAGGGCTGGCCCTCTTTGGTCACAAAGGCAGTCCGCACATCGAGCATCATCGTGGCCGGGGTGAGGGGCTGATAACCGTGTGCCGCGGCGAGGTTGGGATCAAAGGCGGCGGCGTAGGTCAGCGGTTTGATGGATGAGCCGGGCTGACGAGTGGCCATCGTGGCGTTGACCGCGCCGTCAATCCGGGCCTCGAAATAATCGGGGCTGCCCAGCATGGTCAACACCTCGCCGGTGTCGGGGGTCAGCACCACCACCGCCGCGTTGCGGACGTTGCGGGGCGGCAGACCGTCTTCGCGGCGAGCCAGTTCGCCCAGATGATAGCCCACCAGCCGGCGGGCGGTGTTCTGCATATTCAAATCGAGCGTGGTGTGAACCTGCAAGCCCTGCCGGTAAATGGCCTCCAGGCCAAAACGGCGTTCCAGTTCGCCCCGAATATACATTACAAAATGGGGCGCTTCGATGGGAAACGGCACCGCGGCAAAACTCAGTTTTTCGCGGCGGGCGCTGTCGGCCTCGGTGGGGGAGAGATAGCCGTGCTTGACCAGCAAATCGAGCACAATATTTTGCCGGGCCTGGGCCGCAGCCGGGTTTTCCAGCGGGTTGTAGTTGGCCGGGCTTTGGGGCAGGCCGGCCAGCAACGCACATTCGGCCAAATCCAGCTCCGCGGCATGTTTGGCAAAGTAAGTCCGGCTGGCGGCCTCCAGGCCGTAGGCCAGATTGCCGTAATAGGTTTCGTTGAGGTACAGGGTCAGGATTTCGTCTTTGCTGTAGGTGCGGGCCAGCCGCCAGGCCAGAATGGCCTCGCGCAGTTTGCGGGTCAGGCTAATTTCGAGGCGCTCCTGCGGCGACATCAACAAATTACGGGCCAACTGCTGGGTGATGGTGCTGCCTCCACTGACCACCTCGCCGCCTTTGATATTCAGGTACAGGGCACGGGCAATGGCCCAGGCATCCACGCCGGGATTGCGGTAAAAAGAGGCGTCTTCGGTGGCGATGGTGGCCTCGAGGCAGGCGGCGGGAATGTCGGCGAGGGTGAGGGGGGTGTGCAGCCCCTGATGCGGGTCGGTAATCTCGTACAGCAGGGTGCCATGCCGGTCAAAAATTTTGGTCGAGGGGGCGGTGGTGTACTGGTACAGCTCGTCGGGGTGGGGCAAATCGACCAGCAGCCATTGCTGCCCCGCGGCCACGGCAGCCAGGCCGGTCACAATGACCAGCGTCAGCAGAATGGTGATTATTTTGCGGCGTGTCCGACTTTCGAGGAGGACAGGGGGGTGGGGGGGGATACCCCCCAATTCCCCCTTGTGCTTTCCCAGAATCCGGGACGCACCGATTATTTTGCGGCGACGTGACAGGGGTTTCATCCGAATCCTTTCTCCAACATTGTAGCACGATTCCGGCGCAGGTGTTAGTTGCTCCAGCCGCAATTCTCCGGCAATCAACCCACGCCAAACCGTCGCCCGGCTGACGTGGGTTCAGTTTGGGTTGTCAGTTTGGGTTGTCAGTTTCAACTGAACACTCCAACTCAAAACTCAAACTATTTACTCAAACTGTAAACTCAAACTGTCCCATGCTATACTATCGGTAGGTAATCGTAAATCGTTGAGGTTTTTGATGTCTGCCGGCTTTACTGAAATTGAACACACCGCCGATTATGCCCTGCACATCACCGGGCGCGACCTTGCCGAGTTGCTGGTCAACGCGGCCCGCGGCATGGTCAGCCTGATGGTCGCCGACCCCGCCGCCCTGGCTGCCGAGGTGGAGCAGTGGCTTGAACTGGACGCCCTCGACGCCGAGAGTCTGCTGGTGGAGTGGCTGAACGAGCTGGCCTATTGGGCGGAAATGGAAGGGCTGGTTTTTCACCAGTTCGAGCTGCACCGGGTCACACCGACCGCGTTGCAGGCGACGGTACGCGGCGGGCATACCCCGGCACTGCAAAAGCACATCAAGGCTGTCACTTTTCACAATCTGCAAATCATCGAGGCGGACGAGGGGCTGGAAACAACGGTGGTATTTGATGTGTAGGGGTAGAGATTGGAGATTCAGAGATTGGGAGATTTAGCAGGTTGTTTCCATTCGCTGAATCTCCAATCTCCAAATCTCTAATCCCTGAAAGGAGCAAACTATGGTTGACCGGGCTGATTTTAAACGCATTGATAAATATTTGTACGAAGTCCCCCAAAGCCATCGGGCGGATATGCGGGTGCCGGCCCGCTTTTACGCCGACCCGGAACTGCTGGAGGGGGCGCTGGGCGACAAAAGCCTGCCCCAACTGGTCAACACGGCCACGATGCCGGGCATCGTCAAATACGCCCTGGCCATGCCCGACATCCATCAGGGTTACGGCTTCCCCATCGGCGGGGTGATTGCCACCGAGCTGCCGGACGGGGTCATCTCCCCCGGCGGCGTCGGGTACGATATCAACTGTGGCGTGCGGCTGCTGGGCACCCATCTTGACCGGGCCGCAGTGCAGCCCTATCTCGATGATCTGGCCTCGGCGTTGTATTTGAACTGTCCCAGCGGGGTGGGGCAGGGCGGCAGCATTCGGCTGCGAGCGGGCGAAATCAACCAGGTTTTGGAGGAGGGGGCGCGCTGGGGCGTGAAACGGGGCTACGCCACCGAGGCCGACCTGGAGCGCACCGAGGAGCGGGGCTGTATTGACGGCGCGGACGCGGCCAAAGTGAGCGAGCGGGCCAAAAAGCGGGGCAGCACTCAGGTGGGCACGCTGGGCGCGGGCAATCATTTTATCGAAGTGGATGTGGTGGACGAGGTTTTTGATGAGACCGCCGCCGACCGCATGGGCCTGTCGCCGGGGCGGATTGTGGTCCAGATTCATTGCGGCTCGCGCGGATTGGGTCATCAGGTTTGTACCGATTACGTCAAACGGTTTCAGCAATCCATCAAAAAATACGGGCTGAATTTGCCGGACCGGGAGCTGGTGTGCGCCCCGCTGAGCAGCCCGGAGGGGCAGGATTATCTGGCCGCGATGCGGGCCGCGGCTAACTACGCCTTCGCTAACCGGCAGGTGCTGACCTACCACATCCGGCGCAGTTTTGAAGAGGCGCTGGCCGGCCGGGTCAAAAACCACCATGTGTTTCAGGTGTACGACATCGCCCATAATATGGCCAAAATCGAAGAGCATGAGATTGAGGGCCGCCGGGTGAAGGTATGTGTGCATCGGAAAGGGGCGACGCGGGCCTTTGGGCCGGGGTCGCCGGCGCTGCCGGGCGTGTACCGCGACATCGGCCAGCCGGTGCTGGTGCCCGGCTCAATGGGGACGGCCAGTTGGGTGCTGCTGGGCACCGAAGGCTCCATGGCCCAGACCTTTGGCTCCACCTGCCACGGGGCCGGGCGAACGATGAGCCGTACCAAAGCCAAAAAGAGCATCTGGGGGGCCGACCTGCGGGAAGAGATGGAGGCGGGCGGCATCCACGTCCGGGCCGGGAGCATGGCCGGCCTGGCCGAAGAAGCACCTACCGCCTACAAAGACGTTGACCGGGTGGTCGAGGTGGTGCATGGGGCGGGCATCGCCAAAAAGGTAGCCCGGATTGTGCCGATTGCGGTGGTCAAAGGGTGATTCAAGGTTGCATGGTGGCAGAGTGGCAGGGTTGCAAGGTGGCACCCCACTCCGTTACACTTCGGGGGCTATAGGGGTTGCAGGGACACATATCCCATATTCGTCACTCGTCACTCGCAACTCGTAATTTGATTCATTGAATCAGCCAATCGAGGAGTTGCGCCACGGCGGGGCGATGGGCGGGCGACAGTTCAGCCAACACATGCTTTTGCCGCTCACCGGCCAGAATCTTGCGCAGGACGGTGCCGAGCGCTCGCATGTCGGCGGGCAGACGTTCATCCGTACTGAGTTCCTCGGTGAAATCCCACAGCCGCTGCCAGAGCAGCACCTCGCCAGAACAGGCTTCGGCCACCTTTTCGATGAGTTCCTCAAAGCTCACCCCCTGCCGGGCCGCTTCCGCCTCAGCCGGGGCCGGCACTTCAATCTGGTCCAACACTTCCCACAACTGTTCAGCATAGGCCGGAGTCAAATCCTCAGCCAGGGCCACGGGGTCCCGCTCGCCGTTGATAACCCGCGCTAGGGCGCGGGCCAGGGCGCGGGCGTCGGGCGGAGCCAGGTCGCTGCCGGCAATCTGGGCCAGCGGCAACAGCACCTGGCCTACCGGCGTCAGGCCGCGGGCCGCGGCGATTGTCAGCGAGACCATTTTTTCGATTTTTTCACGATCGGAGCCGGAATCGTCTGTCGGCGCCGAAGCATCAGCGGAGGTTGATTTCATATTTCAAAACTCTGGTACGGGAAGCGACAAAAAGGTCGCCCTGGTCGTTGAAGCGCATGCCCAGCGCGGCAATGGCAATGGAATCGAGATACTGCCCGCCGGAATCGAATATTTTGACGGGGCCGACCAGTTCGCTCACGTAAATGCGGCCTTTGCCGTCAACGGCAATCGCCATCGGCGAATCAAGTTCGCCGGGACTGCCGCCACCGCTGCCGAACTTGTCGAGAAACTTACCGTCCGGCCCAAACTTCAGTACGGCGCTATTAAACGTACCGAGGGCGTAGATGTTGCCCAGCCCATCCACCGCCACCCGCGTTTCCAATTCCGAAGAGTTCGTCTGGCTGCTGACCGCGGCGGGAATGGTCAGCACCGGTTGTCCGCTCGCGTTGAAACGGACAATGTCGTCATCGTTGCCGTACCAGGCTGCCACCAAACCGCCGTCGGCAGCCACCACCACATCATCAAAATCCTGGCCCCCGGCGTAACTGATTTCGCCCATCAACTCGCCGGTATCACCGTTGTATTTATTGATCAGGCCACGCTGCACCGCGTAAACGGCGCCGGAGCGGTCAACATCCATGCCGCGCAAAGGCATTTCCGGGTCAACCGACCACTGTTTCAAAAATTTCCCGGTTTCATCGAACACCTGAATCCGACCGCCGATATATTCGCCCACATAAATATAGCCGGTGTTGTTGTCGATGGCGATGCTGCGGGCATCGGTAAACATGCCGGGGCCAATGCCCTCTTCGCCAAAAGTCAGGGCCACACTGGCCGGACCTCTGGCGACCGGCGCGCTGGTGGCGGTAGGCTGGGCATAGGAGGAGCTGGTGGGGGTTGCCGGGCGGGGGGTGGCGGTGGCCCGCCGATTCTCGCCGGCAGGTTGCAGGGTGGCGGTGGCGTCCGCCGGTTCAACAGATTCAGCCGGCTCGGTGGGGGGGGCAATGCCGATGCCCGGCGTGGGACTGACCGCGGCAATCTGTCCGGCCTCGGCCTGGGCCGTTGGCGGGAGGCTGGTACCGGCGGGGGAATTTGAGTTGCGGCTAATCAGAAAAAAGGCGAGGCCGCAGGCGAACAGCAGTAAAACGGCCACGCCGATGCCGGCCGCGCCGAACAGCCAGGCAAAGGGCGATACTCGCCGCGGGCGGGCCTCGGCGGGTGGCTCTTCCGCCGGTTCAATCAGGGTAGCTTCCGGGGAGGTGGCGACGGTCTGGTCATCAACCGGGGCCTCTGGCGCGGGAGCCTGCCGCACCGCGGTGGCCAGGGCTTCAACCATCTCTTTGGCGGTGGCAAAACGGTCGTCGGGGTTTTTGGCCATGGCTTTGAGGATGACGTTTTCCACCGCCGGCGGCAGGTTCGGATTGACGGCCCGCGGCGGCGACAGGGGGTCGGTCATATGTTTGACCAGCACGGCGATGGGTGTTTCGGCTTTGAAAGGAACCCGGCCTGTAGCCATTTCATACAAAATGACTCCCAGAGCGTAGATGTCGATGCGCTGGTCTACGGCTTCGCCCCGGCCCTGTTCGGGCGACATGTAGGCCGGGGTGCCCAAAATGCCGCCGGTCTGAGTCAGGTTGGCCGATCCTTCTACCATTTTGGCGATGCCGAAATCAACCAGCATACAGTTTTCCCGCTCATCCACCAGCACATTGCTCGGCTTTACGTCGCGGTGAATGATGCCTTGGGAATGGGCATAATCCAGGGCATCGCCCACCTGGCTGATAAACCGCTGCATTTTCAGCAGCGATAACGGTTTATCGCCCAGAAAGTTTATCAACGTGCCGCTTTCGATGAAGGGCATGACTAAATAGGTGTAACCATCGTGTTGGCCGTAATCGTGAACCGGCAGAATGTGGGGATGCCGGAGTTTAGCCAACACCTTGGCTTCCTGCTCAAAGCGGGCCACAAATTGCGGATCGTTGGCAAAATGGCGAGGTAGCACTTTGAGCGCCACATACCGATCCATGTTGGATTGGTAGGCTTTGTAAACCGCGGCCATCCCCCCCTCGCCCAACGGAGCTACAATGCGATAGGTACCAAATTCCCGACCCGTTAAATCTTCCATGACGATTCTCCTCCCTGATTTTTTGCGCAGCAAGTGGATAAATTCTATTGTAACACAATTTTGCCGAAAATTAACCCCAAAAAAGTACCGCAACGTATTCAAAGTTAGTAAAAAAATCTGTCAGGTTTCCAAACAAACCTTGAATTGAGAGGATACTCGCCAAAATTACGCCAAAACCTGACAGATTTGACTTTGAAATTACTGAAGTACGGGCGTTGCCAGCCCTGTCATTTCCGTGACAGATTGAGTACCATTTTTAAACAGCATTGTCAAGTAAAAAGAAAAACTGGGTGCGTCCCACACCTGTCCGGCAAGCCGGACGGCGCCGGGAAATTTGGGTAAGCACAGGGGGGAACGGGGGGATACCCCCGAATCCCCCCTGCTTGTCCCAATTTCCTAAAATATGGGACGCACCCGAAAAACTGGGATGTATTTAGCCCTAAAAAGGAATATTGAGTATAATGGCTCTGATTATTTTCAATCAATACAGATTTTGACGATGAAAAAATCTACCCTCGCCCCCCTCCATTTATTCGACGTTCCTTCATCAAACAACAAACATGATCAAAAATTCAAGGGTAATCAATGATGAGACCAACCCAGGCCATAAAAGCACGGGATCAAAATTGGGTGGAACTCCTGACCCAGGCCCGCCGGCGAGCCACGCTGCTGAAAGCCGGGGCACAGGTCAGCCGTAATATTTCCTCTATTCTTGACCCGGACGATTTGTTAGCCCGGACGGTAGACATCATTTGCGATGCCTACGGCTTATATTACGCCGGTATTTTCCTGATTGAGCAACTGGACGATGGTCAAGATTGGGCCGTGCTGCAAGCCGGGCGGGGTAAAGCCGGGCGGCAGATGCTGGCCAACGGCCATAAACTCATCGTCGGCGGAAATTCGATGGTAGGGGCCTGCACCGCCTTGAACCAGGCCCGCATTGCGCTGGATGTGGGCCTGGAGCCGGTCTGGTTCAATAACCCCCATTTGCCCGATACCCGCTCTGAGATGGCCCTGCCCCTGGCCATCGGTCCGGAAGTCATCGGGGCCTTGACGGTGCAAAGTACGGAGCAAGCCGCTTTTTCCGAAGAAGACAGCTCCTCGTTGCAGGCCATGGCCGACCAATTGGCGGTCGCCATCAACAATGCCCGCCTGCACAAACTGAACGAACAGCTTTTTTACCAGGCCTCCCGCCGGGCCGTGTTACTTCAGGCCGGCGCCGAAGTGAGCCGCAATATTACATCTTTACTGGACCTGGACGTGCTGTTGGCCAGCACCGTACACATCATCTGCGAAGAGTTCAAATTTTACTATGCCGGCATTTTTCTGGTTGACCGGGATCCCGATGAGGCCGGCCAAACATGGGCTGTGCTGCGAGCCGGACGAGGTGAGGCCGGGCGCACATTGGTTGAAACCGGTCACAAACTCGCGGTGGGGGGACCATCAATGGTCGGCCAGGCTATAGCCCAGGGCGAAGCCCGCATCGCCCTGGCTGTGGACGAAACCACGGCCCGCCAGCCTAATCCCCTGCTGCCCGATACCCGCTCAGAAATGGTATTGCCGCTGATTATGCAGGATGAAGTTATCGGGGCGCTGACGGTGCAAAGTACGCAGGACGCGGCCTTTGCCCGCGAAGATATTTCCTCGCTGCAAATTATGGCCGACCAATTGGCCGTCGCCATCAACAACGCCCGTCTGTTGCGCGATTTGGAGCACGCCAATCAGGAGTTGGTGCGTACCAAAACCTTTGAGTCTATCGCCACCGCCACCGGCGAGACCATCCATTGGGTGGGCAACAAAGCGGCTCCGATTCCGGCCTGCGTCAGCCGGATACGGGAGGATGTGGCCCAGTTCATCGGCCTGAGCGGGGCATTGCTGGCTGAATCCGGGGCCGGCCACCAACCGCCGGCGGCAGCCATCATCCAGGCCGGCGCACTACTCAAAAATAACTGTTCGGAGTTGGCTGAAGTCATCGAAACCCTTAAAACGATGCCGCCGCCCAAACTGCACGCCAGCCTTGATGTGGAATCGATTTGGGAAGATTTACAAATTATTCAGGATAGCAGCAATACCATCCTCAACATCAAAGAGGATTTAATCGGGCCAGCCCGGCAGATGGCGCTGCAAAAGGCAGATATTGTGCAGGTGGTCAAAGACAATGTAAAAGCCTTTGGCCTCGCGGCAGACACGGTTAAATATTACGTTTATCGCCATATTCCGCCGGTCAAGATAGACCCGCACCAGATGGGGCACGTCATTACCAACCTGGTTAAAAACGCGCTGGAGGCAATGGACAGCCACACCAGGCCCCGAATTTCCATTACATTTCAGCCCGAAAGCAGCAAGTTTATCCGGCTTGATGTATCCGACAACGGTCAGGGTATCCCGGAGGATGAACTGACCAAAATCTGGCTTAACTTTCATACCAGCAAAGCCGAGCATGGCGGTACCGGCCTGGGGCTGCCGGCCTGTTTGCAGATTATGGAACAGATGCAGGGGCAAATCAGTGTCGCCAGCCGGGTGGGACAGGGGTCTACCTTTACCCTGCGGATACCGGTTTATCGGGAAAGCGGGTAAGACCGCCCCTTTAACATTTTGGCAAATTTGTCTGGCTGTATTATCATTACAACCAACTTTGCCCCGAGGTAGTAACAGCCATGGATCCGGCCCGGATAGAACATAATATTACCCTGGAACAGGCGATACGTCGAGCCGATTTGTTGACCGCGGCCGCGCAAGTCAGCCAAAATATTACCCGGATTCTGGATATAGATGACCTGCTGCCCAAAACCGTAGATATTATCTGCGATACTTACGGTTTTTATTATGCCGGTATTTTTTTGGTTGATGAGGCTGGCGAGTTTGCTCACTTGCGTGCCGGTCGAGGCGAACCGGGCCGAATTATGATTGAAAACCGGCACAAACTGGCCGTAGGTGGCAGCTCGATGGTGGGAACCTGTATTGCCCGGCGCGAAGCCCGCATTGCGCTGGATGTTGACTCCGAAACAATGTGGTACCCCAACCCGGTTCTGCCCGACACCCGTTCTGAAATTGCCCTGCCGTTAGCCGTGGGTGAGCAGGTGATGGGGGCGGTTACGGTGCAAAGCGTCGAGGCCGCGGCCTTTTCTGATGAAGACATCACCTCGCTGCAAGCGATGGCTAACCAACTGGCCATCGCCATTGAAAACGCCCGCCAGCGGCAGGCTCTGGAACAGGCCCACGCCGACCTGGTCAAGGCCAAAACCTTCGAGGCCATTGCCACCGCCACCGGCGACGCGGTCCACTGGATCGGCAACAAAGCAGAGCCAATCCCTGATGCCCTGGAACGGATTCGGCTGGATATCCAAACGATAATCTACATGGCCGCCGATTTACTGCAAGCGGCCTCACCCGAAATCGGCCAACATCCCCTGACCCAACTTTTGCAACAAGAAGCGCAGGCCATCCCCATCAACTACCCGGATATCCGCCACATCAGCACGGACCTGGCCCAACTGCCGGCCCGCCAACTGGCCCAACGGCTCAGCCTGGCCTCGATGCTGGAAGATATGGACATCATCCGCACTGCCACCAACCTCATTATGAAAGTGAAAGAAGAGTTGATTGGCCCGGCCCGCGAACAGGCCCCCCGCCCCACAATGATTAGTGATGTGCTGCAAGACACCGTAACCAGCCTGGCCCTGCCTGCCCAACTAATCAGGCTGCAAACCCCGGACAATCTGCCGCTGGTTCTCAGCGACCCGGTTCAATTGCATCGAGTTTTTGTCAACCTGCTTAAAAATGCCCGCGAGGCGCTGGGCCGGCAACCGGAGGCCCGCCTCACCATTACCATGCGCCCGCATGAAGACAGCAACTTTTTACTGGTTGACATCAGCGACAACGGCCCCGGTATTCCGCCGGAAGAGGCCGACAAAATCTGGGTTACATTCCACACCACCAAAAACGTGCATGCCCATGCCGGGTTGGGGTTACCGGCCTGCCGTCTGATTCTGGAACATATCGGCGGGCACATTTCGGTGACCAGCCAACCGGGGCAGGGGGCAACCTTTACCGCGGCCCTGCCTATTTACCGCCCCACCAGCACGGATTCCACCATCGAACCGGGTCGGGGCAAAATATTGCTGGTGGATGATAACGATGGCTGGGCCGGCTTTGCCAAAAACACCCTGACCGAGGCTGGTTTTAAAGTCAAAATGATCGCGCCGGAAAAAATCAAACGACACGCGACCCAACACCACCTCATTTTGGTTGATGAACGTCTAATCACGGCAAACCTGCCGGATATTTTGCAAAACATCAAAACAACCGGTACTATTACCCACACGGTGGTGGCATCATCGAATCCACGGGTTGAATCAACCAAAACATGGAAGTTAACCGGCATTAAAGATGTGCTGCCCAAACCGTATACCCGGGCCGAGTTGGTTCGTGAAATCAATAAATTGATGCGCACCATCCGATGACGCCCTTGAACAGTTGGTTAGTTGGTTGGTACACAATCTCTATCAAACTAACCAACCCATTTTATTACCTATGAAGAAAGAACCCAGAATTTTACTGGTTGACGATGAAATAAACCTGTTGCGCAGCACCGCCAAAACCCTGCTGCGAGCCGGCTTCGATGTGGAAACCGCCACCGACATCGCCTCGGCTCAGGAACAAATCCGGGTAAACGGCTTCGACCTGATTATCCTGGATTTGAATATGCCCGATTTTAACGGCCAATCTACCAAATATGCCGGCCTGGACCTGCTCAAGCGGCTGGCCGTCGAAAGGCCGCAGACACCCGTCATCATCAATTCCGCCTGGGACGAAGCCGAAACGGCCAAACAGTGCCTCGATGCCGGCGCTACCGACTATTTTGTCAAAGGCCGTAACAAAGAAATGTTAAAAAAAATCCGTACCGTTCTTCACCTTTCTGACTGATTGAGGAAATCTGTGCCGGTTAAACACCTGCTTGTTGGCTCGCTCGCCCTAAATGATACCGTTTATGCCGATGGTCGGACCAGTATGGCCGCGCCCGGTGGTAACGCCCTGTATGCCGCGGTGGGGGCCAACCTGTGGTCGCAGCAAACAGGTATTGTAGCCACCGTGGGTTACGATTGGCCCGCCGAACACACCGCCACCCTCAGCCAGAGCCACATCAACACCGACGGGCTGGTCTGTAAGGAAGCCGAAACCATGCGGGCCTGGACGGTTTACGAGCAAAGCGGTTATCGGCGCTACTTTTCGCGCAACACCGAAGTGGTGCTGTTGACCCCCAGCCCCTTCAGCAGTGTTCCCATCCCCCCTACCCAGGTCGCGGCTTACAGCGAGGCCGCTCGCCAGGTTCATCTGCGCTGCTCACCCCTGCCGCAGGAACTGCCGGATCATTTATGGCCGCGCCTGAACTCGATACACATCTGCCCCATGCGGCTGGAAACTATCTTAACCTGGATTGATTTTCTGCAAAGCAAGCCGGATATTTTTGTCTCGGTTGATATTTTGCCCTATCCACTCAACGGCAATCTCGACGACCCCGACCTGCGCCAATTACTGAACCGGGTGAACGCCTTTCTGCCCAGCGAACTGGAAGCCGGAAGCCTGATACCCGGCTACGACCCCGAAACCTTCTGCCGTGAAATCGCGGCCCGCGGCCCGGCCATCGTCGTTATCAAACAGGGCGACCACGGCGCGGTTGTTTTTGACCGGGAACAAAATCTGTTCAGCCAAATTGCCCCTTACCCCGCCCGCGTCACCGACCTGACCGGGGCCGGCGACTCGTTTTGCGGCGGCTTTTCCATTGGCTACAGCCTCACCCACAATGTAATCGACGCGGCACAGTACGGCACCGCTTCTGCCTCCTTTATCATCGAAGGGTTTGGCGGGCTGCACGCCCTCAACATCTCCCCGGCCCAGGCCCAACAACGACTGGCACACCTGCAAACGCAACACAAAGGGTAGTGGGCGTGCATCTCAGTCAACTCTCTCTGGTCAACTACCGCAACTACAGCCGGCTGATGCTCGATTTACCCGCCGGACCGGTATTGTTGCGCGGCGATAACGCCAACGGCAAAACCAACCTGCTCGAAGCCGTCTATTTTCTGTCGACTACCCGCAGCCCCCACGCCCGCGCCGACCAGCAGCTCATCAACTGGCTGATTTTGCAGCAGGAAACCATCCCCTTTGCCCGCCTCGAAGCAACAATTCACACCGCCCGCGAACCGCTGAAAATCACCATTACCATTGTCAGCGAACGGGACACCATCCGCAAGGACATCCGGCTGAACGGCGTCAAAAAACGGGCAATGGACGTCATCGGCCAATTAACCACGGTGATGTTCCTGCCGGAAGACATCGAGCTGGTCACCGGCGCCCCGGCTATCCGCCGCCGCTATCTGGATAGCACTCTATGCCAGATTGATCCGGTTTATTGCCGGGCGCTCAGCCGGTACAACAAAATCCTGACCCAACGCAACGCCCTGCTCAAAGAGTTGTACAAACGAAACGGCAAATCTGACCAGCTTATTTATTGGGATGAACAACTGGCCCACGAAGGCGCAGTTCTGGTGGTTACCCGCCACAATGCCATTTTAGATCTCGATACGGTGGCCCGGCAGCGACACCGCGACCTGAGCGACGGCAAAGAGGGGCTGCGGCTGCATTACGCCCCCAGCTTCGACCCCCATCAACGCCCCAAACCGGATTACCAACTGCCCCTGGTGATGGACGAGTTACTCCCCTACACCACCGCGGCCCCGCCGGTAAAAGAGGTGCGGGAAACATTTTTGGCCCATCTCAACAACAGTCACCGCGAAGAGATCAACCGCGGGGTGACGCTGGTGGGTCCGCATCGGGACGATTTTCACTTTCTGGTTGACGGCATTGATATGACCCTCTTTGGCTCACGCGGCCAGCAGCGGACTGCGGCCCTCAGCACCAAGCTGGCCGAAGTATCGCTGATGCAAAAAAGTACCGGGGAAACCCCGGTACTGTTGCTGGATGACGTGATGAGCGAACTGGACGCCGACCGCCGCAAGCAGGTCATCGCCATTGTAGACGGCGTGGGGCAGGCCATCCTCACCACCACCGATTGGGATGACTACCCCGCCGATTTTCGCCGCCGGGCCAGGCTGTACTCCGTGTCGATGGGGCAGCTAACGGAAGAATCCCAGAATAATTGAACTCCCCTCTGTCCTCTGCTATAATCAATCGTAATGTTATGAAGATTAGAGATTGGAGACTGGAGATTCAGTTAACTTACCCCGAATCTCCAATCTCTATTTACAAGGAACCTGCAAGCTATGAACGAAAAAATTCTTGTCGTTGAAGACGAGCCACAAATTGCCAACTTTATCAGCCGCGGCCTGCGCCGGGAAGGGTTCAACGTACTGGAATCACCCGACGGCGAAACCGGGCTGGAACTGGCTTTCGGCGAGCTGCCCGATGTGGTAGTCCTCGATATTATGCTGCCCGGCATCGACGGCCTGACCGTCTGCCGCCAAATGCGCGAAGGCGGCCTGCAAACCCCCATCTTAATGCTCACTGCCAAAGACGCCATCCCCGACCGGGTCGCCGGTCTGGATGCCGGAGCTGATGATTATCTGGTTAAGCCCTTTGCCTTTGAGGAACTGCTGGCCCGCGTTCGGGCCTTGAGCCGGCGCAAAGCCCCCATCGAATCCGAAGCGCCCATCACCTTTGCCGACATCACCCTG
>Ga0180430_10001363_pt1 | contig 23954 bp, 22 predicted proteins | sample SS_ome_9_FD_132999 | JGI IMG/M metagenome (GOLD analysis project Ga0180430, IMG submission 132999) | Hypersaline lake sediment archaeal communities from the Salton Sea, California, USA - SS_1_S_2 metaG | ecosystem: Environmental > Aquatic > Non-marine Saline and Alkaline > Hypersaline >... | reverse complement strand
TCCTCATCGGCGTTGCACTGCTCATCGCGCTGGTACCGCTGGCCATCGGCCTCGTCGAGCGACGCCGCGACAGCCGCCAGGCCGCCTGATTGCCGCGGTCCTCAGGTGCAGTCCTCAGGTGCAGTCCTCAGGTGCAGTCCTCAGGTGCGGTCCTCAGGTGCGGTCCTCAGGTGCGGTCCTCAGGTGCGGTCCTCAGGTCGGCCGTGCCGGCCCGGGCAGGCGCACCGGGCGATTGACGAGCATCACGCCGGCGAGCACCAGCAGACCGCCCACCAGCACCGCCGGCCCCACCCGCTCGCCGAGAAACAACGCTGCCGACAGCACGCCGAAACAGGGCACGAGATTGATGTAGATGGCAGCGCCGACCGTGCCCACCGAAGCCACGGCCTGGTAATACCACAGGAAGCCGAGCGCGGATCCCAGATAGCCGAGGAAGAAAATCAGGCCGAGCGCGTGTGGATCGCGCGCGATGGCCAGAGTCACCGACGGCTGTTCGACGAGAAACGGCAGCATCATGGCGACGCCGGCGAGCGACGCATAGGTCGTCACCAGCAATGGCGAGTACTCCTCGAGCAAGTCTCGCCCCACCACGGAATAGACCGCCCAGGACAGGCCGGAAAGAAAGATCAGCATCTCGCCCCAACCGAGATCGAGCGCACCGGCACCGGCCGGGCTGCCGCCGGTCAGGACATAGCTCGTGCCGAGAAACGCGAGCACCACGCCGAGCACGGCGAGGCGATCGGGGATGCGGCGGTAGCAGACCACGTCGAGCACCATCACCTGGATGGCGATCAGCGCAAGGATGATCGACGCCGTGGTGGCACTCGTGTACTCGAGCCCTTTGTACATCAGCCCGTTGTGCAGAAAGATACCGCTCAGGCCGAGCAGCGCGAAGCGCCACCAGTGACGCCGGGGCACGCGCACGAACTGGCGGGCACTGGCGAGAAACCAGGCGAGGAACAGCGAGGCGACGAGAAACCGCGCGCAGACCACGACGACCGGCGCCTCGTAGGAGGCGAGCACGCGACCGATGGTCGGCGTCACGCCCCAGAAGACGGTAGCCAGCAACAGTTTCAACTGGACCGGCACGGCAGCTCCGGCCGGGTCCGGCCTGCGATGTAGATCATCCTGCGCCCTCCCCAATGGCCGCGGCGAAAATGGTAACCTCGCAGCCCCTGCGGCGCGAATCACATCGATCGTCCCTCGCACCGCGCCGATCTTGAGGAGGTGCTTGCGTGCTGATGGACGGAGCAGAATACCGCGAATCCTTGCGCAGCTACCGGCCCCGCGTGTTCGTCGACGGGGATGCCGTCGAGTCGGTTGCCGACGAGCCGCGCCTGCGACCCGGCATCAACGCGATCGGGGTGACCTACGATTACGCGCTGAACGCCGCGCACGCCGCGCTGGCGCGTGCTCCCGGCCTCGCCGCCGGTAGCGAGGTCAACCGCTTCGTGGCGCTGAACCACTCCGGCGACGACCTGCTCGCCAAGCTCGAGTACACGCGCCTGGTGTGCCAGGAAACCGGCTGCGCAATGCGCTATCTCAGCATGGACGGCCTCAATGCCCTGTGGCAGACGTCCTACCGGCTCGACGCGGCGACGGACACGGAGTATCACCCGCGCTTCCGCGCCTACCTCGAGGACGTGCAGCAACGCGACCTGACCGTCGGCATCGCCATGACCGACGCCAAGGGCGATCGCAGCCTGCGACCGCACGCGCAAGCCTGTCCCGATGCCTACGTGCGCGTCACCGCACGGCGCGCCGACGGCATCGTGCTCGCCGGCGTGAAGGCCATCGTCACCTCCGCGCCCTACGTGCACGAGTTGCTGGTGCTGCCCGGCCGCGCCATGGCGCCCGAGGATCGCGACTTCGCCGTCGCCTGCGCGGTGCCGGTCGATGCCCCCGGCCTGACCATGATCGCGCGTCCGGCCGGCCGTCCCGGCGAATCGAAGGCGCTGTTCAGTGGCAAGTACGGACAGACCACCGCCGTGTGCGTGTTCGAGGACGTTTTCGTTCCCTGGGACCGCGTGTTCCTGTGCGGCGAGACCGAGCACGCCGAGTTCCTCACCAAGTCATACGCGACCCACCATCGTCATACCTGCATCGGTGCGCGGGCCGGCTTCGGCGACCTGCTGATCGGCGCCGGCGCAATGATGATCGAGGCCAACGGCCTGTGCATGCGGCGCAACACGCACCTGCGCGACACCATGGTCGAGCTGATCAAGACCGTCGAAGGCTTCTATGCCTGCGGCGTCGCGGCGTCGGTCTACGGCGTCGAGGACCCGGCCGGTAACGTCGAGCCCGAAGCGGTCTTCTCGAACATCGGCAAGCTTCTGCTCGGCAACCAGATCTACGACATGCACCGCCTCGCGCACGAGGTTTCCGGCGGCCTCATCGTCGCCCTGCCCGGTCCGGACGAAGACCACAACCCGGAGACCGCGGCGACGCTGGCCGACGTGCTGACCGCGCGCGCCGACATCCCCTACGACAAGCGCGCCCAGGTTGCGCGCTTCATCGAGGACCTGACCGCCTCCGACGCCGCCGGCTGGATGTCATTGATTTCGATCCACGGCGGCGGCTCGCCGCAGGCGCTCAAGGCCGAGATCCACCGGCGCTACCCGATTGACGACCGCAAGCGTCTCGTCGAACGTCTCATCGAGCGCGGCCTGACCGAGGGCAACCCGACCGATGCCGCGGAGCCCGGCCAGTGCTGCGACAGCGGCTGCAGCGGGCGCGGCACGAGCGATCCATGAAGCGCGGACGCAGCGCCACGCCGCGAGCCCGGGTCCCGCGGCACGCGCCGGACCTGCGCCGCGACGGCGTGGCCTGACGGATCGGACACGCCGGCGGCCGCGCCGTCCCGCGACCCGCTTCCGCGGCCATTTCCCCCAGCCAGTTGAGGAGTCCTGTTCCATGACGCGAGTCGCTTTCGTTACCGGCGCCGCCAGCGGCATCGGCGCGGCCAGCGCGCGCCTGCTCGCGCGCGACGGCCACTTCGTCTACCTCGCCGACATCCAGACCGACGCCGGCAAGGCGCTCGCCGCCGAGCTCGGCGAAGCCGCTTTCGTACCGCTGGACGTCCGCCACGAGGAGCAGTTCGAGGCCGCGCTGGGGGCGGTCATGCAACGCCACGGCCGCCTCGACTGCCTGGTCAACAATGCCGCCATCGTCGGCGTACTCGGCCCCATCGCCAGCCTGCCGATGGAGCAGTACGACCTGTCGCATGCGATCATCCAGCGCAGTGTGGTCATCGGTACCAAGCATGCGGCGCGCATCATGCAACCGCAGGGTTCCGGGGCGATCGTCAACATCGCCAGCGTCGCCGGCCTGACCGGAGGGTTTTCGCCGCACGTCTACGCGGCGTGCAAGGCCGCGGTCGTCAACTTCACCGAGTCGGTCGCGCTCGAACTCGCCGAAGACGGGATCCGGGTCAACGCGATCTGTCCCGGCAACGTCGCCACGCCGATCCACACGGGGGTGACCGACGAACGCTGGAAGGCGCGCCTCGAGAAGATCCGCGCCGCGGCCGTCGACGATCAGCCGATACCGCGCATGGGCGAGCCGGAAGAAATCGCCGAAGCCGTCGCCTGGCTCGCCTCCGACAAGGCCAGTTACGTCACCGGCCACGCGCTGGTCGTCGATGGCGGCCTGATGGCTGGCCGACTGTGGCGCAAGCAGCCCGGGTTCTTCAAGGAATACCACCCGGCGCGCGGGTGAAACTCGGTGCTTTCCTGGCCGCACCGGGCGCAAGCGCGCCACCGCTGAACGGGGGATCGCGGTAATGCCCCGTTTCGGCGTGTGCGTGCTGCCGACCGATCAGACCCTGCCGCCACCCGACATCGCGCGCGCGGTGGAAGAACGGGGCCTGGACATGCTGTTCTTCGCCGAGAACAGCCACGTGCCGGTGATTCATCGCAAGAACAGCTATCACAGCGACGCGCTGGTCGAGCCGTTCGCGCGCATGCACGACTCGATCACGGCGCTCGCCGCCTGTGCCGCCGTCACCCGGCGCATCCAGCTCGGCACCGGCGTCTGCCTGCTCACCGAACGCGATCCGATCATCACCGCCAAGGCCATCGCGACCCTCGATCACATCGCCGATGGCCGGGTCGTGTTCGGTATCGCCGGCGGCTGGATCAAGGAGGCCATGGAGCACCACGGTTCGCCGTTCCGCGAACGCTGGCGCATCGTGCGCGAGCGCGCGCTCGCCATTCGCACCCTGTGGCGCGACGACCCGGCCGAGTTCCACGGCGAGTACGTCGATTTCGACCCGCTGTGGCTGCATCCCAAGCCGAAGCAGGCCGGTGGCCCGCCGATCTACATCGGCTCCAACTCGGCCCAGGTGCCGGCGCGGGTCGCCGAGTACGCGGATGGCTGGATGCCGATCTACGACCGCTATGCCGGCGACCCGCTCGACGATCTGCGGCGCGCCTGCGACGCTGCAGATCGCGACTTCGGCGAAATGACGGTGCTGCTCTTCGGCGCCCCCCTCGACGCCGCTGTGATCGCCGAGTTCACCGCGCGCGGCTGCGACGGCTTCGTCTTCCTGGTTCCGCCCGAACGCCTCGCCGAGCTCCCCGCGGCACTCGACGACATCGCCGCGCTGCGCGCGCGCTGCTGAGCCCGCCCCGGCCGCCGCACACACCCGGGCACACACCCGAGTGTCTGACACTTTTGCTCAAAATTTAAGCAAAAGTGTCAGACACTTTTGGTTTGCCGTTGCGCGAGCCAGTGTGCGAGACCGGCTTCGCCGCTCGCGGACCACCAGCGCACACGGGTGTACGGCATCACGACGAGCGTCGGTTCGCCACGGAACAACGGTGTCGTCGCGTACTGCGGATACTTGCCGCGCAGCGCCGCGACCGCGTCGTCCCAACCGGGCGCGTCGTCGACCACCACGCTCGCGCTGACGTCGAGCTTGAGCCACCACAGGGTCTGCCAGTCGTCCGCATAGTGATCGAGCGTCAGGGTGACGGCGGGATGGCGCTCGAGGTGCGCCAGGCGCGCCAGGCGTGCGGACTTCTTCGGTTTGCCGTCGACCGGCGAGTAGAGCACGTCAGCGACCCGGGCGAACACGATCGGCAGGGCCTCGGGACGCTCATTGGCGCCGAGCAGCGCGAGTCGCGCGACCGGCGTCGCGTCGAGCAGGGCGTGGACGAGGGTGTCGGGCAGCGCGGCCATGCGCAGATGCTGACGCAGACCCTCAGGCCGACTCGAAACCTTGCGCGAAGGTCCCGCTCGCGCGCGCGCGCCGGCGCGCCCCGGGGTCCTCGGGGCCGGCCCGGGTCACCCGACGCAGCACGTCGAGGTAGCCACGCTCGGTCTCGATCCGATCGCCGTAGCCGTTGGCGACGAGGTACTCGCGCAGCAAGGGCAGACGATGACAAGGCACCCACATCACGAGATGGTGTTCGAGATGGTAGTTCACCCAGTAGGGTGCGACGAATACACGCTCGAGAAAGTTGGCCAGTGTCGTGCGCGCGTTGCCGAACGGGTCGTCGGCCGCGCGTACGCAGGCGTGTTCGGCGATGTTGCGCACGCGCAGCACGAGCTGCTGCCAGGTGAGCAGCGGCAGCAGCCAGAGCGCGGGATAGACCCAGGCGTGCCCCGACAGCACGGCGGCGCCGCACAGCGCGAGGTTGACCAGCGTCTGCGGCCCCAGATGGCGCCAGTAACGCCGCGCCCGTGTCGCGACGGGCAGCGTGCGCGGGCCGAGCGCCTGCGCCAGCTGCGCCTTGCGCTGGGCCAGCCCGGTACGCCCGGTGAGATCGCGCAGCAGCTTGCGTCGGAGGCTCGCCCGGCTGACGGGATAGTGCCCGGTGAGGATGATGTCCGGGTCGGTCGCCCCCTGGGTGTCGGCGTGATGCTTGAGGTGATAACGGCGATAGACGTGTGTATCGGCCAACGTCGGCCAGGCGCAGCACAGCTGCGCGACCCGGCGGTTCAGCGCTGGCGTGCGAAACAAGGCGCCATGCGCGGCATCGTGCATGAGGATGAGCAGGCCGAGCTGGCGGCTGCCGATGAGCGCCACGGCGAGGAGGTAGGTCAGCGGGTTCGGCCACTGCACGACCAGCGCCGCGGAAAGCGCGATCACGCCCCAGGCGTGCGCCACCAGCCAGGCCCCGCGCCAGTCCGAGCGCGCGCGCACACGCTCGAGTTGCGCGGGCGTGAGCAGTTCGGTGGCTGGGGGAACGTGGCGCAAGGGATTCGTCCGCTCAGGGAACCACTGAACAGGGCCGGGCCGAACAGTCTGTGTCCGCGCTGTTCGAGTTCAAGGCGCGACGCGCACGGCATAGCCGGCTATGGCGAAAAGTCGTCATGCCGAAATCGGACAGCGCGGGCGCAAGATGCCGGGTCATGGCTTGTTCGGAGTTTCCTTAGCTGGCGACAGGAAAGGCCTCGGCTATCCGGCGGCGGCCGGTACAGCCACGCCGTGCTGGCAGAGCCCTTATCTTTAGAGTGTAATCGCCCCGTATCGTTCCGGCCAGGAACCCGCGCGCGGGTCGCGAAGATCACCACCACGGCGCAATACGCGCCGCGCGGCGTCGCCTGCCCTTCGGCGCGAGGGCGCCAGCGCCGCTCATCCCGGATCCCGTCCCCATGTCGACCCTGTTTCCGCTCCTCGGTAACCAGCTGTTCCCGCCCGCGCTGCTCGCCGCACAACGTGAGGTGACCTTCCTGCTCGTCGAAGACCGCGCGTTGTGCAGTTACCTGCCGTTCCACCAGCACAAACTCGTGCTGCTGCTCGCCGCCATGCGCCACCAGGCCGATGCCCTGCGCGAAGCCGGCCACGAGGTCGTCTACCGGCGTCTCGACGAACCCGGCAACGACGGATTGTTCGCGACCATCGCCGCCGAGCTGGCCACGGGCGGTTACACCCGTTTGCGGCACTTCGCGATCCACGGACGGCAGACGCGCAGGCGCCTGCGAGCTGTCGCCGACGCCGCCGGTGTCGCACTCGAGACGTTGCCGAGTCCCCAGTTTCTCACCCGGCAGGACGATTTCGAGCGTCACCTGCGCAAGGATCGCCCGTTCCTGGCACGCTTCTACCGCGGCGTACGCGAACGCTACGGCATCCTCCTCGATGCCGATGGCGGGCCGTGCGGCGGCAAATGGAGCTTCGACGCCGAAAACCGCCGCGCGTTGCCGCGCGCGCTGTCCCCGCCGGCGTGGCCAGCCGTAGCACATACGCGCCACACGGAAGACTGCATCGCCCTGGTCGCCCGCACTTTCCCCGCGCATCCCGGCGATGCGGGTAATTTCGCCTGGCCGGTCACGCGGGCCGGCGCGCTCGCCTGGCTGGAAGATTTCCTCGAGCAGCGCTTCGCCGACTTCGGTACCTACCAGGATGCCATCACGCAGCGCTCGCCGCTGGTGTTCCACAGCGCGCTGTCACCGCTGCTCAATCTCGGCCTGCTGACACCGCGCGAAGTGCTCGACCGCGCGCTCGAACACGCCGAGCGGCACGCGGTGCCCCTCAACAGCCTCGAAGGCTTCGTGCGCCAGCTCGTCGGCTGGCGCGAATTCGTGCGCGGCGTGCACGAGCGCTTCGGCGCGCGCGAGGCGGCCGCGAATCATTTCGGCCACGAGCGCGCACCGGCCGCGAGCTGGTACGAGGGCACGACCGGCATTCCGCCGCTCGACGCGGCGATCGAAGGCGCGCGCACGCGCGGCTGGAACCATCACATCGAACGGCTGATGATCCTCGGCAACCTCATGCTGCTGGCCGAGATCGCGCCGCGCCGCGCCTACGAGTGGTTCATGACGATGTACGTCGATGCCTATCAGTGGGTGATGGAACCGAACGTCTACGGCATGGCGCTCTACAGCGACGGCGGCCTGTTCGCGACCAAACCCTATGTGTGCGGCGCGAACTACCTGCTGCGCATGAGCGACCATCCGCGCGGCCCATGGTGCGACACCGTCGACGGACTCTACTGGCGCTTCGTCGCACGCCACCGGGACTTCTTCGAACGCCAGCCACGCCTGCGCGTCATCACCGGCAATCTCGACCGCATGAACACGACGCGGCGCGAGCGCATCCTCGCCGCGGCCGAGGATTTTCTCGCCACGCACACGACACCACCGGGGCACGGTTGATCGCCCCGGCCCGGGACGCAAGAATACCGGCGCAACGTCGCACCCAACCGCCGGTTTCCCTCATGCTCGACCAATTCCGACGCCTCGGCGCCGGGCTGTCCACCATCACCGAACGGTGGGTGCCGGACGCCTGGGTGATCTGCCTCATGCTGACCACGGTCGCCATCGTGTTGTGTATCGTCGGCGCGGGGGCGACGCTGGAGGAAACCGTGCTGGCCTGGGGCGCGGGGGTGTGGAACCTGCTCGGCCTGGCCATGCAGTTCACCATCGCAATGGTCGCCGCGCACGCCTGCGTCGCCTCGCGTCCGGTCTATCGCCTGTTCGACTGGCTGGCGTCGCTGCCGAATCCGGCAAGGCCGACCCAGGCGCTGATCGTGGCAGGCCTGTTCTCGCTCGTGATGGGCTATCTCAACTGGGCGGTATGCCTGGTGTCCTGCGCCCTGTTCACCCCGTTCGTGCTCAAGCGCAACCCCAACGTGGACGTACGCGTGCTGATCTGTGCGTCCTACCTCGGCCTGGGCACCGTGTGGCACGGCGGACTCTCGGGCTCGGCGCCCCTGATCCTGGCCACGCCCGACAACCCCCTGCTCGATCCCGCCAGCGGCACGGCCGTCGTCTCACGTCTCTATCCCGTGACGGAGACGCTCTACAACCACTTCAACCTGGTCTTCCTGCTCGTCATCGGTGCGACGGGGCTCGTCACGACCTGCCTGCTGCATCCGCGCGAGGGCGTGCGTACGCTCACCGCCGAGCAGGCCGAGCGCATCATGCCCAAACCGCCCGAAGTCGATCCGCCGCCGCGCACGCCGGCGGAGTTCATCGATCAGAACCGCTTCTGGATCCTGCTCGCAGTCGTCCTGCTCGGCTATCCCCTGGGGCATTCGATCGTCACCCGGGGCTTCGGCACGAGCTGGACCATCAATGCCTACAACATCACCTTCCTGGTCCTCGCCCTCGTTCTGCACGGACGCGCGCCCTCGTTTCTACGGGCCTGCCGCAACGGCGTCGACTCGGCCTGGGGCATCATCGTGCAGTTTCCGTTCTACGCCGGCATCTTCGGCCTGCTGCAGAACACCGGTCTCGGCAAGTGGCTGGGCGATCTGTTCGCCAACGTCGCCACCACCACGACCTACCCCTGGATCGTCTACATGTACTCGGGGTTCATGAACCTGTTCGTGCCCTCGGCCGGCTCGAAATGGATGATCGAAGCGCCATTCCTGATCCCCGCCGGCGAGCAGCTCGACGTTTCCGTGGTGACGGTGCTGCTCGCCTACGCCTATGGCGACTCCACGACGAACCTCATCCAGCCCTTCTTCGCCATCCCGATTCTGGCCGTCACGCGGCTGCGCTTCGGCGATATCGTCGGCTACACGTTTCTCGTCGCCATGGTCTGCTTCCTCGTCTGCAGCGCGGCGATGTTCGTCATTCCCGCACACTGGTAGGCGCGCGGGAGATGCCGCGCGTGCCGCGCGCCCGGGCCGTACTGCCTGAGCGCGCGGCACCGCACCAGTTCACTCGGCGCCGCGCGCGCCCTTGCGATGACCGTGACGCAGCTTGGCGCGCTGCTCGGGAGTGAGGATCTCGCGCACCTCGAAGCGCCCACGCGCCTTGATCACCGCCAGCTCGGTCATCGCGGCACCCTGTTCGGCCGCCACCGCGCGTACCGCGCCCTCGTCGAAGGTGTCGGCCTTCATGAGGTGTTTCATCGCGCGGCGTGACTTGACCAGGCTGCGCACGTAGGGACGCGCCTGCTCGCGATGGCGCTCGTGCAGCGCCTCGAGCCGACCGCGCTGCCCGTCGTCGAGCTGCAAGCGTTCGGCCATGCGTTCGAGATGGAACAGGTCGGCACCCGGGCCACCGTGGAAATCCCCCCCGAAGGCGGGCGGCATCGCCCACGCCGCGGCACTGAGGACGACGCCGAACAACACGGCGGCGCCCGCGATACGGACACGTGAATCGAGACGTTTCATCGCTACTCTCCTGAATGAGCGGATTCATCGGTCGGCAGGCGCGCGCATCGTGACGCGTCACCGCGACGTGGCAGACAGTATCGACACGAAAACGGCAACGAATATGAAGGAAGCTCTGAACAAGCCATGATCCGGCGCCTTGCGCCCACGCTGTCCGATTTGGGCGTGACGAATCTTAACCATAGCCGGCTATGCCGTGCGCTTCGCGCGTTGAACTCGAACCGCGCGGACACAATCTCCCGACCCAGATCTATTCAGAGATTCCTGAATCGAGGCGGCAGACATCGGGCAGACTTGTGCACGAAACATGGAGCAAGCCCGCAGATCGTGGAGTTCGCTTGCGCAGGTCACCGCCGGTGGCGCACCATCGACGCGTATCGCAATCCGTCGCCCTCATGAATCTGCGCCCGCGCCTGTTTCACAAGTTGTTCGCAGCGATCGTCATCGCGAGTTTCGGCAGCATCGTACTGTTCGGCGCGGTCGCACACTGGAGCATGAAACGCAGCTTCGCACGCTACCTGAACGAAGCGCGCAATGAGCGCCTGGATATGCTCGCCGCACGCCTCGCCACCGATTACGACCCCGCGCAGGGTTTCGCGCGGCTGCGGGATACACCGCGCGCCTGGCGCCGGCTGCTGCGTTCATTGCGCGACGATGCCGGCCCGGAAACGGGCGGCCCCCAGCTGCTGCCGGACCGTGCGCGGCATGCGTTCAAGCTGGCCCGGCACATCACCCTCTACGATGCCGAGCGCCACATCGTCGCCGGCCGCCTGCCCTTCGGCGAGGCGACGACGACGCGCCCGGTCAGCGTCGACGGTCGCGTCGTCGGCTGGCTCGGTGTGCCCTCGCTGGGCCCTCCCGGGGATGCGCGCGATCGTCGCTTCGAGCGCCGCCAGATGGCGTTGCTGCTGATCGCGGCGCTCGCCGCCGCCGTGCTCGCAATCCCGGCCGCCTGGTGGATGGCACGCCGCCTGGTGCTACCGATCCGCCGCCTCGGCGGTGCCGCACGCGCACTCGCCGAGGGTGATTTCGCGGCGCGCGTGCCCACCGCGGGCAGCGATGAACTGGGGCAACTCGCGCAGGATTTCAATCTCCTGGCGCGCGCACTGGAGGAGAACGAGTCGGCGCGCCGTCGCTGGTTCGCCGATGTTTCGCACGAGCTGCGCACCCCCTTGTCGATCCTCGCCGGGGAGATCGAAGCAGCTCGCGACGGCGTGCGTGCGCTCGACATGCGGCTGCTCGACTCGCTCGGCGCCGAGAGCGAACGCCTCGGGCAATTGGTCGAGGATCTCTACCTGCTGGCGCGCGCCGACATCGGTGCGCTCGATTTCGAATTCGCACCGGTGTCGTTCGCCGACCTCGTCACGCAGGCCCTCGTACGTTTCGAACACCGGCTCGCGGCGGCCGGCCTCACCGTGGGCCGCGAACTCGACGCCGGATGCGTCGTCATCGGCGACCGCCAGCGCCTGGCGCAACTGCTGGAGAACCTGCTCGAGAACTGCTGCCGCTACGTCACCGCGCCGGGCCACATCGAGCTCACGCTCGGCAGCGTCGGAGGATATGCACGGCTGGTCATCGAAGACAGCGGTCCGGGGGTCGCGCACGGCGAGCAAGCGCGCCTGTTCGATCCGCTGCACCGGGGCGAAGCGTCGCGCAGCCGCCGCCACGGCGGGTCGGGCCTGGGCCTGGCCATCTGCGCGCGCATCGCCCACGCGCATGGCGGAAGCATCACCGCCCGTGCGGGCGCGCGGGGCGGTCTCGCGGTGGTCGTCGACATTCCCCTCGGAGAGCACGCATGAACGTACATATCCTGGTTGCCGAGGATGAACCCAAGATCGCCGGCCTGCTCACGGACTACCTCGCGGCCGCCGGCATGCAGACCACGGTAGTCGACGACGGCGCGGCGGTCGCCGAGGCCATCGCCAGGGCCGCTCCCGACCTCGTGATCCTCGACGTCATGCTGCCGCACAAGGACGGCATGACCCTCTGCCGCGAGCTGCGCCAGCACAGCGATGTGCCGGTCGTCATGCTGACGGCCCGGGTCGAGGAAATCGACCGCCTGCTCGGCCTCGAGCTCGGTGCCGACGACTACATCTGTAAGCCGTTCAGCCCGCGCGAGGTCGTCGCCCGCGTCAAGGCCATCCTGCGCCGGACCGGAAACAGCGCCGCGGCCGATGCCCGGGCACCGCGCATCGAGATCGACGAGCCGCGCATGCGCGTGAGCGTCGACGGCCAGCGCGTCGAGCTGACGCGCGTCGAGTTCAAGTTGCTGCAGACACTGCTGCGGCACCCGGGGCGCGTCTATCGCCGCGACGAACTGCTCGACCTCATCTACGACGACTACCGCGAGGTGTCGGACCGTACCATCGACAGCCACGTAAAGAACCTGCGGCGCAAGCTCGAGACCGTCTTGCCGGACGGGGATCTGATTCATGCCGTCTACGGCGTCGGCTACAAGATCGAGGTCGACTGACAGCCGCTCGGACGTGGGGCATTCACCGCGGCAGGAGAACCTCAGCCCGGCCGGCTGCCAGCGACCCCGGGCCCGGCTCAGCTGCGTATGCGGCGACCGGCGAGCGTCTGCGGCACTGCGCCGGCCTGCCGGGGCCCGGCGCGCAGCGGCACGGCGCCCGCGGCAACCTTCACATTGCACGCAGCGGCAGGGACAATAGCGCCCCGCCCGCAACACGGACCCCGCGATGCTGATTGTCATCTCGCCCGCAAAGACGCTCGATTTCGAGACGCCGCTCGAGATCAGCAAGCACACGCTGCCCGACTTCCTCGCCGAGACCGATGCGCTCGTGGACATCATGCGGCGCAAGAAGCCGGGCGATCTCAAGCGCCTCATGGGTATCAGCGACAAGCTCGCTGCGCTCAATGCGGCGCGCTACCGCGCGTGGAGCGACGAGCCTGAAGCCGACGCACGCCAGGCCGTGCTCGCGTTCATGGGCGACGTCTATACGGGATTGGACGCGCGCTCGCTGTCGCGCCGCGACCTCGACCGCGCCCAGAAGCGCCTGCGCATACTCTCCGGCCTGTACGGCGTGCTGCGCCCGCTCGACCTGATCAAGCCCTACCGTCTCGAGATGGGCACTCCGCTCAGGACGCCGCGTGGCGACAACCTCTACCGCTACTGGGGCGCAGGGCCAACGGAGACGCTGAACGCGCAGGCACGCGCACTGAAGACCCGTTACCTGGTGAACCTCGCCTCCAACGAGTATTTCGGCGTGATCGACCGTGCGCTGCTCGAACCGACGGTGGTGACCCCGGTCTTCGAGGACTGGAGTCGCGATCGCTTTAAAGTGATCAGCTTCCACGCCAAGAAGGCACGCGGCATGATGGCCCGCTTCATCATCGAAAGCGGCGTCCGCAAACCGGCGGACCTGGCTGCCTTCGACGCCGCCGGCTACCGCTACGAGCCGTCCGCGTCCGCCGCGGAGCGGCCCGTGTTCCGCCGTCGCCAGCAGTGATCCCCATGCAACACGACGGCCCGCGACCATCAACAGACCTTCCCCGGAGAAAACCATGTTCCGTTCCCTGATTCTCGCTTTACTGCTCGGCACCGCCGGCGCAAACGCGGCTGAAGCGCCGCGCGTGATCCTCGAAACCAGCCGCGGTGACATCGTCGTCGAACTCGATGCCGAGCGGGCACCGAAGTCGGTCGCGAATTTCCTCGAATACGTGCGCGCGGGCTTCTACGACGGCACGATTTTCCATCGCGTGATCCCCGGCTTCATGGTCCAGGGAGGTGGTTTCACCACCGACATGGCGCGCAAGGACACGCGCGATCCGATCGGGAACGAAGCCGACAACGGGCTGGCCAACGCGCGCGGCACACTGGCCATGGCGCGCACCAGCGACCCGCACAGCGCCACCGCGCAGTTCTTCATCAACGTGGTCGACAACGCGTTCCTCGATCATCAGTCGCCGACGCCACGCGGTTGGGGCTACGCGGTGTTCGGTCGCGTCGTCGACGGCATGGACGTGGTCGACGCCATCGTGGAGTCTCCGACCGGGCGCAGCGGCGGGATGTCCGATGTCCCCGTCGAGGCGATCGTCATCGAGCACGCGCGCGAGGCCGGCGCCGATACACCGTAGAACCGGCAAACCAGCCGAGAGGAGACGACATGCCCTTTATCATCCGTGCCTACGACAAACCGGACAGCGCCGCGTTACGCGCACAGACGCGCGAGGCGCACCTCGCCTACCTCGCGCCGTATGCGCCGCGCGTACTGGCCGGCGGCGCCCTGCTCAGCGACGACGGCAGCAATGCGCTCGGCAGCCTCATCATCTTCGACACCGAGGATCGTGCCGAGGCCGAAGCGCTCGCCGCGAACGATCCCTACGCCCAGGCCGGCCTGTTCGAACGGGTCGAGATCCTGCGCTGGCGCAAGGTCCTGTTCGACGGTGCGGTGGTTGCGTAAGCGCGCTGGCAATGCGCCGGGAGCCGGCGCGCGACGGGATCGGCTGACATGGCCCTGCTGACATTCGACCAGGTCACGCTGCGTTTCGGCGACCAGGTCGTCTTCCGCGACGCCGACTTCGTGCTCGACGAGCGCGAGCGGGTGTGCCTGATCGGTCGCAACGGCGCCGGCAAGTCGACGCTGTTCAAGCTCGTGATGGGCCTCATCGAGCCCGACTCCGGCAGCGTGCGCCGGCGCGCCGACGTCCACGTCGCCCAGCTGGAACAAACCCTGCCGGGCGATCTCGACCAGACCGTGCGCGACTGCGTCGCCGGCGGCCTCGCGCATCACCAGACCCTGCTGGACCGTTACCAGGCCCTGACCAGCGGCGATCTCGACGAGGCCGGCCTGCACGAGATGGAGGCGCTGCAACGACGCATCGAGGCCCACGGCGGCTGGGACACGGCGGCGCAGGTCGCGACCATCGTCAGCGTGCTCGAACTGCCGGCCGAAAGCCGCCTGGGCGCCCTGTCCGGCGGTTGGCGCCGGCGCGTGGCGCTGGGTCGCGCACTCGTCTCGCGCCCTGACATCCTGCTCCTGGACGAACCCACCAACCATCTCGATCTCGCCGCCATCGAGTGGCTCGAGCACCGCGTACGCGGCTTTGCCGGCACGGTGCTGTTCATCACCCACGATCGTGCCTTCCTGCGCGCACTCGCCACGCGCATCGTCGACATCGACCGCGGACGCCTGCGCAGCTGGCCCGGGGACTACGAGCGCTATCTCGAGCTCAAGGAGCAGGCACTGGAAGAAGAGCAACGTGCCAACGCGCAGTTCGACAAGCGCCTGGAGGAGGAGGAAGCCTGGATACGCCAGGGCATCAAGGCGCGCCGTACGCGCAACGAGGGGCGTGTCCGCGCCCTCCAGCGCATGCGCACCGAGTATGTCGAACGGGTCAAGCCGGATGGTCGCGCGCGCATTACCCTGCAGGATGCCGAGCAGTCGAGTCGACGCGTGATCCAGGCGACCAACCTCCGCTACGCCTACGGCGAGACGCCGGTCATCGATGGCCTGTCGTTGAAGATCATGCGCGGTGACCGGGTCGGTCTCATCGGTAACAACGGCGTGGGCAAGAGCACGCTGCTCAAGCTGCTGCTGGGCGAGCTCGAACCCCAGGACGGTACCGTCAAGCTGGGCGAGAATCTCGTGATCGGCTACTTCGATCAGCTGCGCCGCGAACTCGACCCGGCCAAGACGGTGGCCGAGGTGGTCGGCGACGGGCGCGACTACATCACCGTCAATGACAAGCCCCGCCACGTGGTCGGTTACCTGCGCGGCTTCCTCTTCTCGGCCAAGCGCGCGATGACGCCGATTGGCTACCTCTCCGGCGGCGAATGCAACCGCGTGATCCTGGCGCGCCTGTTCTCGCGCCCGACCAACCTGCTGGTGCTCGACGAGCCCACCAACGACCTCGACATCGAAACGCTCGAAGTGCTGGAGGCGCAGCTCGCCGAGTACCAGGGCACACTGATCGTGGTCAGCCACGATCGCGCGTTCCTCGACAACGTGGTGACCAGCACGCTCGTATTCGAAGCGCCCGGGGTGGTGCGCCGCTACCCCGGCGGCTACTCGGACTGGCTGCGGCAGGGGGACGGCCTGACGCGGGCCGCGACGCACGACGAAGCGCCCCGCCCGGATGCGACCGCGAGCGCGGGCGTGGACACCGCGGCGGGTGCAGACACCGACGCGCAAGCCGCGCCGCGCGCGCCGGCCGCGTCGCGCCAGGCGCCCGGCAAGCTCACCTACAAGCTGCAGCGCGAACTCGACCAGCTACCCGGGCGCATCGAGGCCCACGAGGCGGAGATTGCGCGACTCGAAGCGGCGACCCTGGTCGAGGGCTTCTACGCGCAGCCGTTCGAAGAGACGAGCAAGGTGCTCACAGCGCTCGAAGCCGCGCGCGACGAACTCGACCGCGCCATGGCGCGCTGGGACGAGCTGGACAGCCTGGCACGCGGCTGAGCGCACGGCGCGCGCCGGCGTCGGAGACGGTGCCGCTCAGGTCCCGAGGCGGCGCAGCGCCGAGACGGTCAACAGCTCGTCGTAGACGTCGACACCGCGGTTGACCCACCACTTCCAGCCGCCGGCGATGCTCTTCACCTGCTTGAGGCGCGACATGTGGTTGCTCTGCACGTCGTGCGCGTGCACGTGCGTCCACGACCAGTAGGGGTACTTGCCGTCCATGACCTGCTTGCCCTTGTCGTCGTAGACCGAGTAGGCGCCGTCGAAGGACTTGAACGGGTCGCCCTTGCGGTCGTAGGTGACCATCAGGATGGGCAGGCCGGTGCGGGCGTCGAACCACACCCGCTTCTTGCTGATCGGTGCGCGCGCGAACCCGGTCGGTTCGGCCTCGCACACGATGGCCTCTGGCACGAGTTCCACCCGCGTGTCCCAGAACTGGTTGCCCTGCGGGCCGCCGTGCGTCTTGCCTTCCCAGTTCTCGTCGGAAGAATCCCAGTTCTGCGTGAGGCCGGCGAGAAACGGGCCGCGCGAGATGATCTTGAAGTTGCCCCAGGTGAGGAAGGGATCGCCGGCTGCCCAGGTATCGGAAAAGTACAGATGCGATCCCGGCAGCAGCGGCTCGAAACGCTGACTGGTCGGGAAACGGCGCACGCGCTTGAACTGTGGCAGGTAGCCCTGCAATTCGGGGAACTCACGCTGGTCATAGGGCCAGATGTTGAGGAAGGACGAGCCCTTGTAATCCTGCGGCACGGTGAACAGCACCGACTGGTAGCGCAGCTTGTCCTCGTGGCCCGGCCAATACGGTAACGGTTCGACCTTGACCCGGCCGGTCGGCGCGAACTCGCACCAGGCGAGCTCGTAGCGATAGCCGATATTGCCGTCAGCGGACTGCTCGTAGGTCTTGACCGGGTAGAACGAAACATCGTGGCGGCCCCAGGTCAGCGTGATCGCGGCGAACAACTCCATCGCCGATTTCGGCTCGGGGAACGGGTTGCCGCCGACCCAGGGTTTGCCATCTTCGACGACCACGTTGCCGGTCTCGTCGAATCGCGCCATGCCCTTGTGGCGCACGGTCGCCTCGATGTATTCGACGGGGCTGAGTTGCATGATGTCGGTGGTCGCCTTGACCAGTTCGAGCACGCGGCCCTGTTGCTTGATCTGCAGGTAACGCACCGGGTCGAGCAGATCCTGCACGTCGTCCACATTATCGGCGTTGATCATGTCGCCGGGCTTGAGCTTGCCGCGCGTGTACTCTTCGATGGAGAGCAGTTCGTCGGGGTAGGCTGCGGAAAAGTCGCCGTTCTGCGCGAGCGCGTCCCACACCGGCGCCAGTACGCCGGCGCCGAGGAAGCCGGCCGACGTCTGCTCGATGAAACGGCGGCGCGAATAGTCGGTGGTGTACTTGCGAATTCGGATCATCGAAACTCCCCTCGTTCAGGATTCCATGTCGGCATCACGCAGGCCTGCGTGGCGGTCCGCCTGCGCCCCTGCCTTCGCTTTCAGACACGCGGAACGGCGAACAATTCACCGAGCCGCGCCGTGTCGTGCCGGCGCCCGCTGAGCACCACGCGGCTGCCGAGCCCCGCGTCCGGCGCGTCGTCGAGGTGGACCACAGGGTAGAACTTGTTTTGCCCGGCGTGCAATACGGCCCACCGGCCGCTCGCTCCGGGTGCCGGACAGGCGCGGCGCGGGCCGGCCAGCGTCGCCGCACCGGGCAGTGTCGGGCTGTGCTGGTGCCGCAACGCCACCGGCGCCAAGACCTCGTCAGGGCGCCGCATCCGCCGCCGCCGTGGCCTGCCGGCACGCGCTCTCGGCGAGTGCTTCCTGGTACGTCTCGCGCGACGTTTCCGGCATGTGCTCGGCGCTGCGCTGAATCTCGTCGAGCAGCGGACAGGCCTCCTCCGGGCGCGTCGAATGCGTCCGGATGCGCACTCGGTTGAGCATGCCTTCCCACCAGATGCTCATCGTCGGCACCGCCTTGTCGGTGATCACGCGCCACGCGCGGTCGGCTTCGAACGGCTTGTCGGTGCGCTCGGCGCTGCTTGCGAGCAGCTTCCAGGCATCGCCCGAACTCGGGTGATCGCGGGTGTAAGCGCGCGCCTCGTCGTAAGCCTGTTCGTTCTCCCCGCGCTCGAGCAGGCCCTCGATGATCAGCTTGCGCAGGCGGCGATCCATATCGGGCTGGTCCTTGGCCGCCGGATGCACCAGGCGCGCCAGTTCGAGGCGCTGGTCGAGATCCTCGCGCGCCGCGATCCACGGGTACAGGAACGCCATCTGCCAGCTGGGAATGCCGTCGGCGGCGAGCGCGCGGACGTGGCCGGCGACGCGTTCGAAATCGCCCATGCGATCGTAGAGTTGCAGGCGCGACCACACCAGCGCGCGGCGGATGTCGAGATTGGAGTTGCCCTTCTTCTCGATGAAATCGAGCGCCTTGAGCACGTCCTCCGGGTTCGGGTCGACCAGCGCGCGCATCTGCAGCAGGATGGCGAAGTTGAACGGATCGGCCTTGTCGGCCTTGGGCAGCTTCTGGAACGCCCGGATCCCCTGCTTCGCCGTGCCGATCGCGGTGTCGGTCTTGCCGCGCGCGATGGTCTTGCTGAAATCGCGCGCGATGATCTGGAACGCGGTGCGCTCGACGTCGCCCTTGAGACGATTGGCCGACCTGATATCGCCCAGCGCGTCGAGCGCGCTCGACGCGTTCGCCGCGGTCTGCGCGATCATCAGCCGCGCCGCGTCGGCGTCCTTGTCCTGCGGGCTCTGCTTGACGAAACGCTGCGCGGCCTCGCGCAGCGCGCGGCGGTTGGCGGGCGAGCCGCCCGCGGCCTCGCGCGCCGCGTACACCGCGTAGAGCAGCTTGGTCGCGGCCTTATCGGTCTCCGGTGCGAGGTCCTTCTTGCGCAGCAGCTTCTCGAGCACCGTCACCGCCGGCTGGTAGATCTGGGCCTTGTAGGCGGCGACCGCCCAGCGGAAACGGTAGTAGTCGAGATCCAGGCCCGGCGGCGGGTTGACGCGCTTGAAGAAGCTTTCGTACTTCTGCATCGCGTTGTAGAAGTGGTCGTACTCGAGCGCGAACTCGGCGCCGGCGAGATCCGTATACGGCCCGATGTCGACCCCGGACAGTTCCTGCGCGTAAGTCATCATGTCGGCCAGCAGCGACTGGTCCACGTAGCCATTGTCGATCAGTGCCTTGAGGCGCTCGGCGGCTAGCAGCGGCCGCCCGCCGCTGCGCCGGCTCTCCTGCAACAGCGCGAAAGCCTCGATGCGCAGGATCTTCGCTTCGTTGTCGTCGACCTTGCGGCCGGCCGGACTCGACTTGACCTGCCCGGTGCGCGCCTCGAGCAGGCGCAGCTCGAGCTGCACCGCCTCGCGGATCGGCGAATCACTCTCGCGCGACAAGGCCTCGTCCAGGCTCTCGAAAATCTCCCGTGCCCGCTCGTTGCGGCCTTGCGCCATCTCGACATAGCCGATGCCGAGCCAGCCACCGTAGACCAGGCCGGGCCGGAACAACTGCATGGATGCCGAGCGAAAACCCTTCAGCGCCGGCAGCAGCGCCTGGGTACGCAGGCCGGCGTCGTCGATGCGTCGCGCCAGCTCGAGATCCATCCACGCGCGCCAGTAGGGGAACGCCGCGAGCGAGAAACTGATGTCGTCCCAGGCTTGCGAGCGATACAACCGTTCGAGGGCGGCTTCGTCCTCGTTGGTCTCGCGCTCGAGTCCGGCGAGGCGTTTCTCGGTCTGCTCGCGCATCTTCTCGAGCAGGTCGCGCAGCGTCTTCAGATCCGCCTCGCTGGCATTCGCCTGGCGGACCTCGTCGATGACCGGCCCGATCTCGCGGGCGATGCGCGCGAACTCCTTGGCCTCCGGCTGCGCCTGGAGCTGACCGAGGAAAGCGCGCGCCTGGTCGATTGCGGCGCCCGTGCCGGCGGCCATGCACACGGACGGTGCCAGCAGCGCGCAGAGCATCGCGATCAGGCGGCAGCGCGTGGTTACGGCCAGGAGCATGATGCTATGCGTCATCACAGCACGTCCAGCAGGGCTTGCATCTCGTTGGCGAACTGGTCACCCATGATCAGGCGAATCAGCCGCTTGGTCAGCTTGACCTCGCCGTCCAGCGTGGCCGTGTCGCCGCGCCCCGCCTCGCCGATCACGAGGAAGGCGTGCATCGGCGCATTGCGGTAGAGCGCGGTCGACACCTTGCGCCCGATCTTCGCTTCGAGCAGGTGCGGATTGGCCTGGTCGCTGACGTCGAGCGTGGACACCGTGCCGCCCGATCGGCGGAACTGCTCGACCAGGCGCACCACGTTGTCGAGCTGGGCGTCCTTGATCGGCGCGTCACCGATGAGGATGATCAGCTTGCGCGCGCCGAGGCGCCAGCCGGACTGCTCGATGGCGTCCTTGAGTCCCGCATCGATGGCTTCGAACCAGTCACCGCCGCCTTCCGCCTCGAGCTGCGCGAGGAAGCGATAGAGCTTGGCCGTGCTGTAGGTGAGCGGCTGCACGCGGGTGGTGAATTCGGGGTCGTCGCGGTCCCGGTAGGCCACGAAGCCGAAGCGCGCGATGGGCACGAGCGAACGCACGATCTGCGAAATGTCTTCGATGCGATCCTTGACCTCCTCGATGACCCAGCCCATCGAGCCGGTCGCATCGATGCAGAAGACCACGTCGAGACCTGCCGCCCGCAAGCCCGCGATGTAGGCGGCGAAGCGCGCCGTGCCATCGCCCATGGCGTTGCCGATGCCGGTCTTGAAGCCACCGAAGCCCGAACCCTCGGCCAGCGGCATCGCGGCCAGGCCGCTGGGGATCTCGATGCCTTCGAAGCCGCCGGATTGCGCTTTCAGTGCCAGGGTGACGTCCGGCGGTGGTGGCGCGACGGCCTTGGGCGCAATCAGCACTTCCGGCGGCTCCAGTTCGAGTTCTTCCTCGAACTCGAGCTGCTCCTCGGGCGGTTCGGGCTTCTCGATCACGGGCTCCGGCGGCTGGTCGATGACGATCTTCATCTCGGCCTCGGCCGGCGGCGGCGGCGCGAGCGGTTCGATCTTCTGCCCCACCCGCCATGACACCAGCGCGTGGATCACGGCCGAGAACGCCAGCAGCGAAAGCCAGACCACGGCGCGGCGGGTTGATCGCAGCATCATGGCGGCTTCAGCCTCCGTCTACGCGGCGCTGCGTGACCAGTACGAACTGCAGGATCCCGGCTTCGGCGGACGTCTTCATGATTTCGGAAATCTTCAGGGCATCGACCTTGGCGTCAGCGTGAATCTTGAGCTTCTCGTTGCCCGAGATCCGCGCCAGTTCGAGCTTTAACTGCTCGAGCGTGATCGGGCGGTTCTCGAACGTCATCGAGCCATCCTTCTTCACACTCAGCGTCGGCAACTGCTTGGATGGTTCAGCTTCCTGGGTCGAAAAAGGCGGCGCGACGTCGTAGTCGGGCTGCAGATTGCCGGCAATCATGAAATAAAGCAGCAGCAGGAAGATGACGTTGATCATCGGGATCACGTTCTCTTCCTGCGTGGCCTTGTTGCCGACCAGGCGCCGGCGCAGTTCCTGGTAGTCCGAGCCGCGGCGTATCCTGCGTGCCATGGTGATCCGCCTCAGTCGAAGGTGCGTGCAGCCGACATCGCGATATTCACGATGTCGTACTGATAGAAGAGATCCATCACGTCCACGGCCTGCTGCAACAGCACGTCGGGATCGACGGCGAGCATGACACGTGTCTCGGCAGGCTCGGAAATCTTCGCGGCGTAGGCGCGCAACGCCTCCATCGAGCTCTCCGCACCGTTCAACCACACGGAGCCGTTCGCGTGCAGTTCCACGCCGATCATGGTTTTCTCTGCCGCCGCGCCCGCGCTGCCGGCCGCCTGGGTGAACTCGATGGCGCGCGGGCGCAGGAAGTTGGTCTGCAACATGAAGAACACGAGCAGGATGAACACGCAGTCGATCAGCGGGGTCAGCGACATCCGGCCGGAGCGGCGATGCCGCCGCATCGGCATGAGTGCCTGGCGGGTCGCGTCCACGCTCAGTCGGCTCCCTGGCCCTGCATGGTCAGCACGCGGGTGACCAGGTCGGTCACCTGGTCGGCGAGACCCTCGAGCTTGGACTCGAGCAGGGCATGCATCACCGCGAAGGGGATGGCGATGGACAGGCCCACCGCCGTGGTCAGCAGGGCCTCCCAGATACCACTGGCCAGGGCCGACGATTCGCCGGCCGCGCCGGCGCTGACCGCGAGGCCGCGAAAGGCATCGATCATGCCGAGGACCGTGCCGAGCAGGCCCATGACCGGAGCGAGGTAATAGATCAGCTCGAGCGGTCGGAGGTTCTTCGCATAGCCGCGCAGGAAGGCCGCGGCGCGGCGCAGGAGTTCGTCGTGCAGCAGGTCGGCGTCCATCGCCCCTTTCTGCTCGAGTCCGAAGCGGATGTCGCGCGCGATGCCGAGGCGCGAGCGATCGAGGATCTTCGTGGCCTGCTCGCGGTCACCTTTCTGCCAGTGGTCTACGGCCACGTGCAAGCGCTTGATCGTCGCGCCCCCAACGCCGGAGAACTGCAGGAATTTGATTAGCGCGAGTGCCAGCCCGAGCACGGATGCCGCGAGCAGCACGGCGACGACCGGGCCGCCGAGTGTGAGCAGCATGGTCGCGCCATTGATGATCTCGGTGAGGAGGTCGGGATTGCTCGACGGATCCATGTTCTTTTCTAGCCCCTGTGTGTGTTCGTTCGAAGTTCTGGCCGATCCGATGGGAGCGCGCGCCAGGTACCGCGCCGCACGGCGTGCCCGCAGCGGGCGCGCGGCCCCGACCGCTGTCTGGCCGCGCCGGCGTACAGGTGGACGGTTGGGGTATCAGCAATGGTCAGTGCTGCACCGGGCAGCACGCGAAAGTACAGATCGCGAAACGGTTTTCGCTGGCGTAAGACTCTCCCCTTTCCGGTCGCCGGCACGGACGGTGCCGGCAGCGACGACAGGCGGTGTGCCGCCGCGCGTCCGGCCCTGGCGGTTCCGGACAGGCTTCAATGTCGACCTACCCGCCGCGCTGTCGAAACGACGAACGGCGCATGGCGGACTTGCATACTGGCCCCGAAATTGAGGCAAGCGGCCTATAAAGTCAAATTATGTTTGAGACTGTTCGCATGCATTGCGCGAATGCTGCATTGCACGGTAATGAGCGCCTGGTGAGGGCGCGAGCCGGGTCGCCGCGGACAGGGAAACGACCGCGCGCGAGGGGCGGCCGCGACGCCCAACGGCGTTCGCAAGCGCGTGCCGACACGGCGGAGGTGATCGAGCGTACGGAGCGCTACGGTCAGCACGACGGCAGTCGAGGATGCAGTTCGAATCGCGCGCAAAAAAAGAGCCGGCGCTGGGCCGGCTCTCAAGCAGATCGGATTCTGACCGGTTACTAGAAGTAGTAGGTCAGGCGGGCGAAGATTTCGTCCGCGAAATCCAGCGTCTCGGTGATGGTGTCGTTCTGGC
>Ga0180430_10001362_pt1 | contig 23966 bp, 19 predicted proteins | sample SS_ome_9_FD_132999 | JGI IMG/M metagenome (GOLD analysis project Ga0180430, IMG submission 132999) | Hypersaline lake sediment archaeal communities from the Salton Sea, California, USA - SS_1_S_2 metaG | ecosystem: Environmental > Aquatic > Non-marine Saline and Alkaline > Hypersaline >... | reverse complement strand
GCATCATTGATCATGATCTTTCCCATTGGATTCAGCCTGGTCATTGTCTCTGCAACATCGCCAGGTTTGATTTCCCCGGCCCACTGGTGTTCATCTACGGTCCCGACCACATTGGTGTTGAGCATAAACCTCCGCCAGGTCCTGGCCCGCAACGAGAAGGCGATCACGAAAATACTCAGCAACAGGGTTCCGATCAGAAACCATACTCCGGTCTCTGTTCCAAAATCATCAAACGCCTTGTACACACCCAGCACGGTCAGCACCAGTCCTCCCACCCCCGCAACGGTAATCCCGGGAACAAGGAGGAATTCAATCACAAAAAGCAAAATGCCGAGGACGATCAGTATAATGATGCCTGTCATGGTATGAAACTATTCTATGGTTGCTCTCAATCCGCGTGCGATCAATTCTTTCCTGACGAGCTTCAGTTCACTGAACTCACCGTTCAGAATCTCGCATTTCCCGTTATAATGTGTGATCGTCGCACATTGCTCGGCCTGTGTTGAAGTATGGTCACAAACCGTTTCCAGGGTCTCCATCACGAACTCAAATGTATTGATATCGTCGTTATGAAGCACCAGCACTGATCTTCTTTCAGATTGCCCCTGATCAGATCCCTTTTTATTCGGATTGCCGGAAAAGTTACTGTCCATTGAAAATGTAATCTGATCAAATATATAAAAAGAAATTATATTCCTTTCGATTCTGCCAGATGAATTCTGTCATTTTTATTCCGCAGCATGCAAATAAGGATGCAGACTGACCCGGATTACTACTCCAGCTTACGGGCTTTTTCAACAGACATTCTGGCGCCATTGTACCAGGAGACAATAAACGCATCTGCATATCCTTCTGAACGCACACGGTCGAGGGCGTCCCTTGCCTCTTCGTAGGTTCTGAAACTGCCGGCATAATAAAAAACCAGGTTTCGCTCAGGGTCCGTCATGGCATTGACAGGTGAAATACCCCCGTAGATTGCGGGATCCACCTTGCCGGAGTAGACACCCAGCTGTATCCGGTAGTGGGTGCCCGGGGGAAGGGGAACATCCACAGGTATCGGATTGGAAGCAGAATAGGGAGGCTCCGTGAGCAAAGCAAACCGCTGGTTCGGTGAAACCATTCCTTCCGGGGACTTTTCACTTCCTGAACCGGTCACCTTCCCTGCAGTCACCGTTGGCGTATTCCCGGTTCCGGATGTACTGTTGTGCGCTTCATCCTTTCCGGTGACAGGTTGCCGGGCAGGCACCTCACTTTTTTCCCGGTCGCGGGCAGCAGCATCCTCCCTGCCTGGCATTGCGGCAGGTTGCGCTTTCACCAGCTGACTTTCGCCGCTGAATACAGCTTTCGCCTTCTCTGCCAGATCAGGACCGGATGGCCCTTCTGGTCCGGTGGGAGGGTTTTCTGCAAACCTGTAAACGGTAATATCGTTGATGACCGTGTCTTTTTCAATCACTGAAGGTGCGGCAACTTTCGTGTAATCAGCGATCTGTGCAAAATACGTATCTGCCTGTTCCTGCTCTTCGGAGGCCTTCTTCTCCCAAACCATGATCTGGCGCTGGCTCAGCCATTTCTCATTGGGGTCTTCGGATTCGCGCACCCTTATCCGTGCTGCAGTGGAGAGTTCAGTAAGTGAATCGGAAGCAGCCTGGTGTTTCAGGGCAGTACTGACCAATTCCTGGTAGTCCGGATCCGCAGCCTGCCCCGAGCGCAACTGGTCCTGACCGGGCCGGGACCTGTCATTTACCCCGGCTGCCATACCTGCACCCTGAACCGGCTTGCCTTCCTTTGCTTTGCGCTGATCAACTGTCCCCGCCTCCCGCTGGTCAAGAGCGAGATCATCCTTGTAGGCTTCAAATTCCTTCATCATTTCCGATGCAGCATCGTCAAGATTCGCAATTTGCCTGATCTCCTGCGGACTTTTTGATGCCAGGGACTGTTTTGGTTCACTCAGGTGCACCCTGTACACCGCAACAGACCTGTCATTTACCTGTCTTGCCGAAAAAAATGTCACCATGCCCAGGTCTGTCCCCGGGAGAAGCAGGTAATCGTCGAAGGCGGAATTCACAGGAAACCCCAGGCTGACCGGTTCCGACCACGCATCACGCGCTTCGTCATAATGCGACCTGTACAGGTCAAATCCACCCAATCCCTCCCGGCCGTCTGATGCAAAATAGAGGTCCTTTCCCACAGGATCATAATAGGGCAGTATCTCATCGCCCGCTGTATTCAATAGTTCCACGGGCTTAATGTCCACCCATTTACCGGTGTTCCCCCGTTCTGCCTGCATGATCTGAAACCCTTCCCTACCCCTGCGGTCCAGTCCCGCAAAAAACACCTTCGCCCCTCTTGATGGGTTTTTTGGCATGAACATCCATCCATTCACATCTTCCCGGTCCTCATCCTCAGTAAAAAACACATCCGGTTTCCGGGCCATATTGCCACCTTTCATCCTGATCTGTTCCACCTGCAAGGGATCGTGCAGATTGATAAATGTGACATTCTGAACCTGATAGGGATTATAGGAAGCGGTAAGCTGCATCGCGGTATTGATGGATCGGATCAGCAGTTTGGAATCACGTTCCCGGGCCATGCTCCGGGGCGCTTCACTGTCGAAAGCAATATAATATTTCTTCGCCCGCTCAAAATCATACATTTTACGGTAGGCTTCCCCGAGATAGTAATACACATCTTCAGGCACCCCCCTCGTGGACGCATAATAGAGCAATTCAACTGCTGTGTCAAGCTCAGCGCCCCTTTCCACGTTGCAGATCCCGGCATAATAGCGGTACATGGCATCCCTCGGGAACTGACGGATGAGTTTCGTGAAAGCAGTCCCTGCACTGGCATAATCGCCCTCCTCAAAATAGGTCATGGCCTGCTGTTTCAGCTCCGGAACCTCGTGTTCGGGAACCTGGCCCGACAGTCGGGGATTGATCAGGAAAAACAATAAAAACAACGGGATGAAATAACGGGAGTTCGATGTTCTAAACATATTGCCTTTTTAAACGTTTTACCGGGTAAAGTAACGGTTTTCAGAATGATCAAAAATACAAATTAAAATTCATTCTGTTCCCGGCGAATTGTTAATAAACTTTACACCGAACAACCCTTGTTTAAATTAAACTTTATAATTTTACAAAACACTTTCAGCTATGATTGAATTAACGATTGGTGATCCGGCACCCAAGTTTGCAGCACCGGATCAAGATGGAAATATGGTCTCACTCGACCAGTTCAAAGGCAAAAAACTCGTACTGTACTTCTATCCCAAGGACAACACCCCGGGGTGTACAGCAGAGGCATGTGATCTCAGGGACAATTATGAAAAATTCCTTTCCCTGGGGTACGACATCCTCGGGGTCAGTGCCGACAGCCAGAAGTCACATCAGAATTTTATCAGCAAATATGACCTGCCTTTCAGGTTGCTCTCCGATGTTGATAAAAAAATGCTGGAATCCTATAATGCCTGGGGAGAGAAGAAAATGTACGGCAAATCCTATATGGGAATCCTGAGAAAGACTTTTATTATTTCCGAAGACGGGACCATTGAGAATATCATTGACAACGTTAAGACAAAAGAACACGCAAAGCAGATATTTGAAGGATAAAACACATTAACAGGTAAAAACACTATGAGCAACGAGAAGAATGATAACCAGGAGAAACTGAAAGCCTTGCAGCTGACACTGGACAAGATCGAAAAAGGCTATGGTAAAGGAGCAATCATGAAAATGGGAGATTCAGCCATAGTGGATGTACCTGTAATCGGCAGCGGTTCCATAGGACTGGATGTTGCCCTTGGCGTGGGCGGATACCCGCGTGGACGTGTGATCGAGATTTACGGACCCGAATCCTCCGGGAAAACGACACTGGCGATCCATGCCATCGCTGAAGCCCAGAAGAACGGTGGTATCGCAGCTTTTATTGATGCAGAACACGCCTTCGACAGGTTCTATGCACAGAAACTTGGCGTGGACATCGAAAACCTGTACATTTCACAACCCGACAACGGGGAGCAGGCGCTGGAAATAGCCGACCACCTGATCCGTTCGGGTGCCATCGATATTATTGTGATCGACTCTGTGGCAGCCCTGACCCCCAAAGCAGAAATCGAGGGAGAAATGGGCGAATCCAAAATGGGACTCCAGGCAAGACTGATGTCGCAGGCACTGCGTAAACTGGCTGCAAATATCAACAAGACCAATACCACCTGCATCTTCATCAACCAGCTTCGTGAAAAAATTGGCGTGATGTTTGGAAACCCGGAGACGACCACGGGTGGCAATGCTCTTAAGTTTTACGCTTCTGTCAGACTGGACATCAGGCGGATCGGACAACTCAAGGATGGCGAAGATATCCAGGGCAACCGTGCCCGTGTGAAGGTTGTCAAAAACAAACTGGCCCCTCCCTTCAGGAAAGCGGAATTTGACATCATGTATGGATTGGGGATCTCAAAGGTCGGGGAACTGATCGACCTGGGCGTTGATCTCAATATCCTGAAAAAAAGCGGCTCCTGGTTCAGCTATGGCGAAACCCGGCTCGGACAGGGACGCGACGCAGTGAAGCTGCTGCTGAAAGACAATCCCGAACTTTCGGAAGAACTGGAAGGAAAGATCAAGGAGGCCATGCAAAAGGCCGAGGAATAGGAAGAGTGCGATCTATTTTATAACTTGGCGGAACCTTACGATCAGCCTGTTATGAATTTTCTGCTGCATTTCATATTCATTACCGCATTTCTGCTGGTGTACGTGATCGCGATTATCGTCCTGAAACCTTTCAGAATGCATCGCAAACGACCCGTTTCCACCATCACTTTAAAGGCCAGCTACCTGCTTTACCTGGCTGCCTTTATGCTGCTGGCATACCTGGTACTGTTCTTTTCAATAACATCCGAACCCACTGAAGAAGCGACAGAAGAAAAAATACTGAATGTGTTTACTGTTTTTGCAATACTGGCTTTCTTTATTCCCAATGTCGGGATCATGATCAGACGCAGCGTTACCTCCTGGCGGGTTGCATACAACTACCTGTTCGCAGTCATCAACCTGCTGATTGCCACAGGATTGGTCTATTATATTGCAGACATTTCCTGGCAGTTTAAATGATGCCGGACAGAATATCAATCACCCCCTGAAAACAAATCAACAATACTCCTGACATTCTCTTCCGGTGAAGCTTCTCCCGGCAGCCAGGTAATGGGAATACCCCTGCGCTCCATCCCCCTGAAATACGTCATCTGGCGCTTGGCAAAACGATGAATGGCAGTGTTCAGCCGGGTGAACATCTCGTCGTAGGTAAGTGTACCTGACAGGTAACGGGAAAGGAACTTGTACTCCAGGCCATAGTATTCAAGTTTAGCATGACTAACGCCATTCCTGAGCAATTCCCTGGCCTCTTCGATCATGCCCTGCTCCAGCCTGGACCTGAGCCTCGACGTGATTCGTTGTCTTCGCCTGTCACGTTCATGACTGATCCCGATGGTCAGGGACCTCAACCGCGGCAGCTCAGCAGGCACCTCACCCGATGCCTCCATATGTACGGCAATCTCAATGGCACGAACAGCCCGCTTCCTGGTGGTGGTGTCTGTCTGGTTATGCAATGCCCTGTATCTGCCCAGGATCTCGTTCAGCTCTTCCAGCCCCTTCCCCTCCAGCTCTTCTCTTAATGCCTGGTTAACTGGTGCATGCAGCATTTCGTACTGCCTGAGGACCGATTCAATATACATGCCGGTACCGCCACACATCACGGGTACCGTTCCCGCTTCCTTCAGTCTCGAATACACATCAAAAAAATCCTTCTGGAATTCAAACACGTTGTATTCCTCACCGGCAGTACGGATGTCTAACAGGTGCACCGGGACCTGTGCTCCATTCACCAGGTAATCGTCCTGGTCCTTCCCCGTACCGATGGTCATACCACGGTATACCTGCCTGGAATCGGCACTGATCACCTCCCCGCCAAGGGCATGGGCTACCTGTGCCGCGATAGCGGTTTTTCCTCCCGCGGTATGCCCAAGAATGGTGATGAGATCAAACGCTGATGCCATGTTTCAAAAATAAATAATTTTGCCGTGCCGTGCCCGTGTAGATATCAACGATTGAAACAGGAACAAGTTGTGCCAATAAAGATATTTGAACAGGGTTGATGCAATGAAAAGAAGAAAGATTCGTATATTTAATAGGTCTGAATTATATACATGGATGTAAAAGGATTTTTCATACGCAGCAAAAACCTGCTGCTCAGTCCCACGGCGGAATTCAAGCGTATTTCCAATGAAGACAGGCAGGTTGCATCAATCAACAAAGGCTATGTGACCATCGTGTCATTGTTCGTCGCATTGCTGGCACTGGTCGGATCGGTCCTTACACACATATCGGCCCCCTTCAATTCATTCCTCTTTGTGCTGATCAATGCAGTGATTGTCTTCCTGCTTATGATCACGCATATCTTCCTGTCCGGCCGGACCATCACGCTCCTGGGAAGAAACATTGCGGCGAACGACAGGAATTCCGGTTTCTATGCATTGTCGGCCTATGCGCAACTTCCGTTTTTCCTGGCCCTGGGTCTGATCAAACTCTTTCCCAGCCTGATCTTTCTTATCTTCATCGGGTTCTATTCGGTATTGCTTTTCCATACCGGGACCTCCATCATGACACGCATTCCATCGGGAAAGAGGATCCAGTTCACCGCCCTTTCCATATTAATCATGATCACCAGCTTCATCGTCTGCTCTGAATTGTATACCCTGCTTTATAGTGAAATTATAAGGGAGTTTAGTACATTTGCTGCTGCCCGGTAACGGTCACGCGTCAATGACAGGTACGATACAGATATTATGGCAAACAGGATCAACATAAAGAACAAGAAGGCGTATCACGACTATGAACTGATCGAAAAGTACGTGGCCGGTATCCAGCTCCATGGTACCGAGATCAAGTCCATCAGGATGGGCAAAGTCAGCCTTTCTGATTCCTATTGCGTTTTTCACAAAAACGAATTGTACATCAGGGGATTGCAAATTGCTGAATATGCCTGGGCCAGTTACAATAACCATGAGCCTGGAAGAGAGCGCAAACTTCTACTGAACAGGAAAGAACTGAACAAACTGCTGCGCAAGGTAAAGGAATCCGGGCTGACCATCATGGCGCTCAGGGTATTTGTCAATGAGAAAGGCCTGGCGAAGATCGAGATCGCCCTTGCAAGAGGAAAAAAGCAATACGACAAGCGTGAGACCATCAAGCGAAAAGATACGCAGCGACAGATGGAACGGCTGCAAAAGATCAAATAACTGGCTGCACGGTACCCCACAATAATATGCTGCTTCACATATGTCCGGCAAACTTCAGTTTTACCGGATGGTCCTGCTTCTACTGGGAGAAAAAGAATTCATTGACCTGTCTGAGTTCTTCAATCGACAGGTCCACCTCGAAATCAAAGTATTCATCGATGGCTTTCAGCAGCTCGTCAAATGAAATATAACCATCCTCATCGGTATCCAGTTCTTCAAACTTTTCAGGAACATCAACAACACGCCGGTCCACAAACCTGTCCCTGATCAGCTCCATATAAGCCTCAAGGTCCTCCCTCTTCAGCGCCCTCTCGCGTTGCAACTGTCCCAAAAATTCCTCTTCGCCAAGGGCTACGCCATCGGCATCCACCCAAACGCCAATCTCAGTATCCGGCTCCTTATCGAGATAATCCGGCACCCCGTCACCATCCCTGTCAAGCGGACATCCCAGGGTATCCACCAGCACACCGTAAGGAGTTCCCGGACAATGGTCAGCAACATCCAGTACGAAATCCCCATCCTCGTCATCAAAAAAGACCGGATCCATTTCCAGGTCAGCGAACAACAGATCCACTGTCCGGGTTGTAGGATCGGAAAACATGTCGAAGTGCAGCGTGAACTGGGTAAAGAGGAATCCATCATTTCCGCTTTTTCCCACAATTCGTGTACCTTCGGCCGCTACATTATCAATAAAATCAGTAAATGTATAATGGTATTCGGTTCCCATGCTCACTGCGATCCTTTCCGAGAGTTCCATCGAAAAGCCAAGTGCAAGCGGAATACCGAAGGAGCGCTGGCTATATGCTCCGAGCCCGTAACTTTCACTTTCGAAGGACCTCAGGTCCGTTTCATAAACATAATCACGCACCAACGGCAGGGCTGACCCGGTCTCACCTGCAGGCAGGCTCCTGGTGGTGCCATCAGGCCAGTAATGATAAAACCTGTTTTGTGCATCAAACAGGTCTCCCTTTGAATTGAAGCTCAACTGCTCAATCCCCAGCGCCATATATGGCCTGATCTTCATTTCCTTGCTGATCAGGTGTCCGAAATCATACCTTGCTGTAGCTCCGATACTGTATATTTCTGAAGAAAAATTCAGGTTCTGCGACAAGTCAGTAACCGAACGCTGGTTCCCGGTAAGCATGCCTGCCATGAAATAGAAATTTGCAGTAATGTGGTGCTGGTTATCGATAAATGTGGAGACATTTACACGAAAGGCAGGGTTCCCCACAACCGGCAGACGTGAGCTGTTGCGCACATCACCCATAAAATTAAGCGCCCCGTAACTGACCGAAAGCACGGGTTTGTATACGGGATTCTCGATCGTGTCAACACGCTGAAGAAGGTCGTCAAAGTCGATTTCTTCCTGGGCGAATGCCCGGGCAACAAACCCTGAGAGCAGGATCATCAGGACAACCTTGTAATGCAGCTTTGGGCCAACACTCATTTTATCATACATTTATAACTACAACACATCTTCAACAGGCACCCTTTTCCCATTCCTGTAGGCAACGATAAATGCATCAGTTACCGGTGATTGCGAATTGATCCTGTCCTTCATTTGAACCGCCTCAGCATAATTGGATGCAGGACCCACAGTATACTTGTGTAATCCTTCGATCTTCTCCACTTTCACATTCCTGAACAACGAACTTTCCTGGAAAAATGTACCGGCATAAACCGGGTGTTTTACCGCAGCCAATTGTATCCTGAATACCACGCCCGCCGCTGGCTGAAGTACCTGGATTCCATTCACGGCAGGTGCTCCGGCCGGTCCTGAAGCAGGAGCGGTTGATTCATCCGGCGTTGTCTCCTCACTGACAGTGGTGGCTCCATCAGTCTGCTGACCAGTCCCCGGCAGGGTTCCTGCCGTTGATGAAATTCCCTCACCCGTACCGACTTCCCCTGTTGCCAGCAATGCCAGCTGCTCCGTCTTATCGAGGGAGCCAAGATTGACATCCACCTGCCTGGGACGCACCTCTTTCGTAGCACCATCTTCTGTATAGGACAGGCTTCCCCGGATCACCAAAGGTTGCTGTTTCGTTTCAAGGATCGGTACCAGTCGGTATCGGATGGTAAAAAGTGATTCACCCGGGGGTCGCATCCATACAAACCTTGCCAGCGAAGAAGCCTGTGAAACTATCGCGTCGTTGGCATCCAGCGCTTCAAAAGAATACCCTCCCGGAATGGATTCCTCCAGCTTCAGGAAACTGGTTCCTTCCGGCGCGTTGATCAGTAGTGTGACATATACCAGCCCGTTCGGCTCGGTCACAGGCTGCTGCCGGATCACAGTTGCAAAAGCCTCACGACTGGCAGGGCTGACCGCTGTCTGCCTGATCATACCCGGGAACTCCCTGACATCCACCACAAGGGCAGGATCAATGTCCGGGCTGGGCCGGATACTGACAACTTCGGGCCGGGGAAGACTCATATAGGCCCGCTCACCGTTTATGACGTATGCAAAGGTTCCCGACAATTCCAGCTTTCCACTGAGTCTTTCGTCCACGCTGATGACATACTTCACCTGGACTTCCTCCTCCTCGGGAAGTTTCAGCCAGATAATCCTGACCCGCTGATCTGAGAAGGTGAAATCCGCATTGGGAGAGGAAATATTGGACGCAGTAAATCCCTGTGGCAGTACCTGTGAAAACCTCGAATAATCCTCAAGATCTCCTTTCCGGAAAAACAACTCCACTTCAAAGTCTTCTCCTGCTGTTACTTCTTCAGGTACTTCGAGAACAAAACTCACCCCACCCGGTTGACCGGACAATGGCAGAAAGGCCACCAGGAAGACCAGGAAAACAACCCGCTTTTTCATAGCTGTTCTGAATTTTCAATGCAAGGTACGAAAATTTCAAGCATATCTTTCCCTAGTTACTAACAGCAATCAACCACCAGGTCAGAAGTTCGGGCTCAGCAAATACTTGCTGTAGAAATCATTGATTACTTCAACAGCTTCATCTGATGTATCAACCAGCGTGAACAAATGGGTATCTTCCGGACTGATGTTCTTTTGTTCTTCCATTACCTTATCCTCGATCCAGTCAATCAGCCCCTTCCAGTACTCCTTGCCCACAAGTACGATCGGGAAACGCCCGATCTTGCCCGTCTGAATGAGGGTTGCCGACTCAAAGAATTCATCAAACGTTCCGAATCCTCCCGGGAGTACGATAAATCCCTGTGCATACTTCTGGAACATCACCTTCCGAACAAAGAAATGCTTGAATGTAATCAGTTTATCATGATCAATATACTGGTTGGAAAACTGTTCAAAAGGCAGCTGTATATTGATCCCCACGCTTTTGCCGTTTCCTTTCCTGGCTCCCCTGTTGGCGGCCTCCATGATCCCCGGACCACCCCCGGTGATCACACCATAACCACTCAGGGTCAGTTTGTAGGCAATATCCACGGCAAGCTGGTAGTAGGCATTGTCCTCCCTGGTCCGTGCCGAACCAAAAATGGAAACACAAGGGCCGATGGAACTTAGTTTTTCAAAACCCTCAACAAATTCGGCCATGATCTTGAAGATCTGCCAACTGTCGGAAGCCTTGATTTCATTCCAGTTTTTTTCACTGAACGCCTTTTTAATTTTTTCTTCACTAGAGTTCATCTATACAAATTCTTTATTTAATTACTTGATATACAATCGCTTTAAATAGTCCCATTCTGCAGGGGACCTGTTGCCCCATGGCGAAAAAGAATGTCAGCAATATAATAAAAGTATGCTGAACATGAGATTTTTTAGCTGGCGCTGATTCCCAGTTCTTCTTTCAGGCACTGACCTGTATAGCTTTCAGCAATACATGCCACCTCCTCCGGTGTTCCCCTGGCTATGATTTCACCGCCGCCGATACCCCCTTCTTTTCCCATGTCGATAATGAAGTCTGCCACCTTGATGACATCCATATTATGCTCGATCATGATCACGGTATTGCCCTTTTGCACGAGCCGACCGATCACTTCAAGCAGAACACGTACATCGTCGAAATGCAAACCAGTAGTGGGTTCATCGAGGATATAGAGGGTCTGCCCGGTATCTTTTTTTGCCAGTTCAGCAGACAGCTTCACCCGTTGTGATTCGCCTCCCGAAAGCGTTGTGGAGGGCTGTCCCAGACGGATGTACCCGAGTCCCACATCCTGCAGGGTTTTCAGCTTTCTGCTGATATTCGGAATGCTTCCAAAAAACTCCAGTGCCTGGTTGATGGTCATCTTCAGCACTTCGTTGATGTTCTTCCCCTTGTATTGTACTTCCAGGGTCTCCCTGTTGTATCGTTTCCCGTGGCAGGACTTGCATTGCACGTAAACATCAGGAAGAAAATTCATTTCAATGGTCTGCACACCGGCACCCATACATGTTTCACACCTGCCGCCCGCAACATTGAACGAAAACCTGCCGGCCTTGAATCCCCTGATCTTCGCATCGGGCGTCTGCTCAAACAACTTGCGGATGTCTCCAAAGACATTGGTATAGGTGGCAGGGTTGGACCGTGGCGTGCGACCCAGGGGTGACTGGTCCACCTCGATCACTTTGTCGATGAACTCCAGCCCCTCAAGCGACCTGTATGCCAGGGGTTCCCTGCTGGACCTGTGCAGTTTGTTGCTCAGGATCGGGTGCAGCGTGTCATTGACCAGCGTCGATTTTCCACTGCCGCTTACTCCGGTGATACAGATAAAGGTCCCCAAAGGGAATTCCGCATCCACATTTTTCAGGTTGTTGCCTGTCGCTCCCCTGAGGACAAGGGTTTTTCCATTGCTTTTCCGTCTTGCCGGTGGCAACGGGATGGCTTGCATTCCGGTCAGGTAGGCAGCCGTGAGGGAATCCATCGTCCTGATCACCGCCGGGGATCCGTCTGCCACGACGAAACCTCCGTGCCTCCCTGCGCCCGGACCAAGGTCAAGAATATGATCCGCTGCCTGCATCATCTCCTTATCGTGTTCCACCACGATCACCGAGTTGCCCTGGTCCCTCAGCTTCTTGAGGGAACCGATCAGCTTCATGTTATCCCGCTGGTGCAGACCGATGCTCGGCTCATCAAGGATATACAGCACATTGACAAGTCGCGAACCGATTTGCGTGGCCAGGCGGATCCGCTGACTCTCACCCCCGGAAAGACTTCGGGAAGTGCGGTCCAGCGACAGGTAGCCCAGTCCCACATCCAGCAGGAAGATGAGCCGGGAACGAATCTCCTTCAACACCTCCCTGGCAATTTCCTGCTGCCGGTCAGAAAGCTTTACCTCGATCCCTTCGAACCAATTGTACAGGTCCTCTATATCCATCGAAGCCAGCTCTGAAATATTTTTCTCATTGATCCTGAAATGGAGCATTTCCTTTTTCAACCTGCTTCCTCCGCACTCCGGACATGGAATCTTGCGGATAAACTGCTTCGCCTGCTTTTGCTTCTTCCCCGATGTCACATCGCTTACCTGGTGATTCACGAAATTGATTACTCCCTCAAAACTCAGGAAATAATTGGAAGAGGTCCCCAGCGGTGTATTCTCAAGTTTCAATGGCTCCTCTGAACCAAACAGGATCGTGTTGATCGCCTCATCAGGAATGTCTTCCACCTGCGTGTCCAGCGTAAATCTGTGCTTTTTTGCGATCGCCTCTATCTGCCAGAAAATAAGTGCATTCCTGTATTTTCCGATTGGAAGGATGGCCCCCTGGCGAATGCTTTTCGTCCTGTCTGGAATCAGCTTGTCCACATCCACATCGTTCACCCTCCCGAGCCCGTTGCAGCGCGGACAGGCACCCTGGGGCGAATTGAACGAAAAACTGTGAGGGGCTGGCTCATTATAGGAAATACCGCTCGTGGGACACATCAGCATACTGGAGAAGTACCGGGGCGCGGATGCGTCCTTTTCCAGGATCATGGTGATTCCCTTTCCTTCGCGCATGGCCACTGAAACAGAATCCTTCAGCCGCTTATCGGCTTCTTCCTTTACCTGTATCCTGTCGATCACAATCTCGATATCATGAACCTTGTACCGGTCGATGCGCATACCGGGCTCCACCTCACGAACCTCCCCGTCGATCCTGGCATAGAGATACCCCCGCTTCCTGATCTGTTCAAAGAGTTCCCGGTAGTGTCCCTTCCTGCCCTTGACCACAGGAGCAAGTACATAAATCTTTTTCCCGGCAAACTGTTCCCTGATCAGATCCAGGACCTGCTGCAGGGTGTATTTAACCATCTTCTCCCCGGTCACATAGGAATAGGCATCTGCCGCACGTGCATAGAGCAGCCTGAGGAAATCGTAGACCTCGGTAATGGTGCCCACCGTGGACCTGGGATTCCTGTTGGTGGTCTTCTGCTCAATTGAGATCACGGGACTGAGTCCGGTGATACGGTCCACATCGGGCCGTTCCAGGTTACCCAGGAACTGCCGGGCATAAGCACTCATGGTCTCCACGTAACGGCGCTGACCCTCGGCATAGATGGTATCAAATGCCAGCGAAGACTTCCCGCTTCCACTGAGTCCTGTAACCACTGTGAGCTCATTGCGCGGAATGGCCACATCAATATTTTTCAGGTTGTGTTCACGGGCACCGTAAACATGGATGTATTTCTTGTTCTCCTGCATGTAATCATTTCTGGTAACGGGCGGTCCCTGCAACCGGTGATAAAAAAAACACGTTGCTTATGGTCTATCTCATTTCCCTGGCATGTGGTTTCGGAACCCGTATCTCATAGGTTTTTCCCTGGCTGTTGGTAAGGTTGTTGTCTCTCAGCCAGGGATTCAGAAACTTCAGCATCTTGTAATTTGTATTGTGCTGTTTCGCAAAATCGGCAAAATCGGTCACGGGACCATCAACAGCAACCACATCGTAAACAATCGGCTGGTACAGGTCCTGATTTGAAAGATGGAAACCATAGGCTGCAGGATCTTCCATGATCAGTTTAATAGCCAGGATGCGGAAGATATAACGGGCAGTCTCCTCGTTGAGCAACAGGTCATAATAATCTGTTTCCTTCTGACGGTCCAGCTGTCGGTCGATCCCTCTCCTCCCGGCATTGTATGATGCCGCAGCCATGGTCCAGTTCAGGTATTTTTCATAGGATTCCCGGATGTACCTGCAGGCCACCACCGTGGATTTTTCCAGGTGGTACCTCTCATCCACCTCGCTGTTGATTTCCAGTCCGTAATCATGACCTGTTCCCTTGAGAAGCTGCCAGAATCCCACTGCCCCTGCCGGGGAAACAGCGTTGGACAGGTTGCTCTCTGCAATAGCAAGGTATTTAAAATCCTCCGGAATACCCTCTGAAGCAAGAATCGGCTCAATCTGCGGAAAATACCGGTTGGCCATTTTGATCATCCGAATGGTCTGCGAATGAAAAAAGGTATTCGACAAGAGCTCCCTGTCAAGCGATTCATAAACATCGAAGTATCCCAGCGGCACCTGTTCGCCTGCAAAAGTAATCTGTCCAGGCACCTCAAATGGGAAAATGGCATAATACGACTTCTCTTCAGGTTCCACCGGATCGTTGTCGGCAACACCCCCGAAACCAATTTTATCAATGGAAAAAACAGCGATCACTGACGCCACGATGATCAATGGAATGACCCATAACCTGCTGTTTCCCTGTCCCCTGTTTTCCTTTTCTTTCATAAACTCCTCCGCTGATTTTCTGAACTGCAAAAATAGTGTATCATTTGCTGGTTTCAAAGTATTAACACGCGGAAGGTCATGAAGTTTTGGCTCCTTTGCTAAAACCTGTAATTCACGCCTGTGTAAAAACCGAAGCTGTAGGGCCGTGTTACGGGAAGATTGGCGGTGTTGATGGAGTTAAGGTAATACCTGAAGCGGGGCTCAATACTCAGGCTGAAGTTTTCAAACACATCGTAAACCACGCCCACGCCCGCATTCCCGGAATAATTGAATGTCCTGATATCCTGCATTTCGCCGATGGTGGTCACCTCCTCACCGGAGATTGCAGCAACCGAATTGTTCACCAGCAGGTTGGTACTGATACCTCCCATCAGTTGCAGATCAAAGGTCCTGTCGAGCACCTTGTACCTCACATTGAAGGGAATCTCCAGGTATTCGAAAGTTTGCGAAAAGCTTTCCACGGAGGCATCTGCAAGAACCATCTCTTCGGGGGTCAGCGTATGATAATCGGTGAGGGTCCCGGCGCCTGCGTAACTGTTCACGAACAGGTCGTTATCGACGGAGATCACCGTTCCCATGGAATTGGAAATACTCACCACGCTCTCCGACCTGTTTGGAACGGCTACCATGTCCATTTCTGACTGAAACCAGCCGCTCTTGAAACTGCTGTAATCACCTATGTTGACTCCCATCCTGTTGTATTGGACCCCGGTCTGAATGGTCAGCCTCTCGGTAGGCAGGTAGCTGACCTGGATTCCTCCTGCATAGGTGAGCCTGGCCGATTCCGAATGATTGACTGCCACATTCTGCGCTGCATCCACAGATGCCACGTCGCGGTAGCTGATGAGTGGCGACAGGATGGCGCCGAGCTGCCATTTTCCTTTTTTGCGCATTTCCTTTTCCGGATGATCCGTCTCCAGGTTTACATTTGCCTGGTCTGAAGCAATGTCGCCCTGCAGCAACCTCACCAGGCTGTCTTCATTCACCACTCCCGGATTTGTGTTATCTTCCCCCGGCTGCAATTGATCCGTTCCTCCGGCAATATGGTTGTCTTCCGCTTCTTTCCTGCGCCCGGCTTCCTGAAGTTCAGCTCCTGACTGGTCAGTTTCCTGCGCAAACTGCTCCCTGTTCGCCCCATCTTCGGCCTGCTGCTCCTCCCTGACTTCCCGGAGGGCAACGATTACCTTTTCTTCGAGGCGCGAAGACGGTCTTTTGGAACTGGAAGCTGGTCCTGCAGCGGGTGACTCCGGTGTCAGGGTTGCAGGTCCTGCCGGGGGATCAATCAGCTCCGGCGTCCCGGCTGAAGTCCCGGAAGAGGGCGGCCCTGGTGTCCCGGCTGCAGGTCCTGCCTGGGGATCAGCCTGCCCTGGTGTCCCGGGTGAAGTCCCGGAAGCGGGTGACTCTGGTGTCCCGGCTGCAGATCCTGCATCCACATCAGCAATTTCATCGGGGCCCGATGCATCAGGTTGGTTTTTCAGGACCTCCTCGTGCATGACGATCCCGGGTTGTCCGGCATCAGACAGCAGTGTAATACCCACTGTGATGGCCAGTGCCAGTCCGGCAGCTGCTCCGAGTAAGATGAACAGCTTCCTGCTGGAACGCCTCCCGTGCATGGCCGAGGCCACCCCTTCCCATACAGATTGTGGCGGGACAGGCTGGTAGCCGCCCATCTTGCCGGATAATCCTCCGCGTGTTATGTTTTGCTTGCTGCTCATCTGCTATGTATCTTCCCGTAAACCCGTTTTACTTTTTCCTGTAATATGGCCCTGGCCCTGGAGAGATTGGATTTGGACGTGCCTTCTGAAATCCCCAGCATCGCCCCGATTTCCTTATGATTGTACCCCTCGATCGCATAAAGGTTAAACACCATCCTGTATTTGGGTGTCAGCTCCCTGATCATCTCCACCAGTGCCTGGGCATTGATGGACTCCAGTACCTCGTCCGTTACCAGGTCATTCCATTGCTCCCGGGCTTCATCCACCCGCTGCAACGCCACCTGGCTCCTGTATCGCTCCAGTGCCGTGTTGATCATTACCCTCCTGATCCATCCGGGGAATGCCTTCGGATCATGCACCTGGCTGATCTTACTGAACACCTTGATGAATCCGTCCTGCAGGATGTCCTGAGCATCCTCCACCGATGATGCGTATTGCAGGCACAGACCGTACATGGCAGCACTGAACTGCCTGTACAGTTGCTCCTGGCTGACAGGATCTCCTTTTCTACAGCCTTCGATCAGTATGTCCAGTTGAACTGACAATCAGTTTTTCCTCCGTTTGTAAAGTTAAGCGAATTCACAAAGAACCTTCAAAAATTATGCCCTCTGTGTACCTCTTCCGTTACTGACCGAAAGCTGATCACTGGCAGGAACATTCGCTTTTCGTTACTTTTACAAGCTTTGAATCAGGATGCAGGAGCAAAGTAAAAGGTTGCGTGTACCCCCGCGCAACCCTCTCCCCTGCTTTTTCATCATGATGATACAAGCACAGGCAATCACAATACTTTAACAAAAAATATCTTGCGATGAAAAAAACAATGATCTTCCTGCTTACCGGAATCCTTTGCTGGGGCTGCGAATGGTTTGGCGAAGACGATCCGGTATTTGATTACAACAAGAAATCTGCAGAAGTAATTGACACCAATAACGATTTTGGGCTTGAGCTGTTCAGGGTGATCAATGCCCGGGAACAGTCACCCAACATGATGATGTCACCCACCTCAGTCAGCCTTGCCCTGGGTATGGCCTACAATGGAGCCGGGGGAACCACAAAGGAGGCATTCGACAATGTACTGAACTACGAAGGCCTTACACGCGATGAAGTCAATGAAATCACCCGCGACCTCATCAATACGCTGGTCACCAACAGCAAGGGCAACCTGCTTGAAATCGCGAATTCCATCTGGTACCGGAACGAATTCCCGGTCTATGATGCATTCATAGAACTGAACCAGACCTATTTCGGTGCCGAAGTGGAGGAGCTCGATTTCTCAAGTCCGAAAGCAGTGGAAACCATTAACAAGTGGGTGGCAGACAAAACCCATGACAAGATTGAAAACATCATCAATGAACTATCTCCCGAAGCGATGATGGTTCTGATTAATGCACTCTATTTCAATTGCTTGTGGGAAACGGAGTTCGATCCCGACGAGACAGCCATGGAAATGTTCTATAACGGGGACCAGGAGCAGTACGGGGAGGTGGAGATGATGACCACTGAAGCAACATTCAACTATGCTGTCACGGATGATTTCACTGCAGTGGAACTGCCATACAAGAATGGAAAGTTCAGCATGCGCCTGTTCCTTCCCGCCTATGGAAGCAACGTAAATGAACTCATCGGGAAGTTGGATGGCGCCACCTGGAACAGCTGGCTGGAAGCCTTTGAAGAACACGACGATGTGCAGGTTACCATGCCGAAATTCAAGTTCGAATATGAGCGCTCCATCGGTCAGGACCTGAAAAGCATGGGACTGGGCATTGCATTCACAGGAGAAGCCGACTTTTCGGGGATCAGTGATATCGATCTGCTCATCTCGGAGGTGATTCACAAAACCTACATTGATGTCAATGAGGAAGGTACAGAAGCTGCAGCTGTAACTGCGATTGTGTTCGAAACCACCTCGGTGGGTCCCTCAGGACCGGTTGTGATCCGGTTCGACCGCCCGTTCCTGTTTACCATCACAGAAAATTCCAGCAATGCCATCATGTTCGCCGGGAAACTCGGGGCTCCAGACTACGAGTGATTTATATGTGAATAACCTCGTCGTATGCAGCAGCGGCGGCCTCCATCACGGCTTCTGACATGGTCGGGTGCGGGTGGACTGATTTAATGATCTCTTCACCCGTGGTTTCAAGCTTTTTGGCCACCACCAGTTCTGCGATCATTTCTGTCACATTGGCCCCGATCAGGTGGGCTCCCAGCAGTTCACCGTATTTTTCATCGAAGATAAGTTTCACGAATCCCTCCTTGGCACCTGCCGCAGCAGCTTTTCCCGAAGCAGTGAAGGGAAACTTGCCTACTTTGACTTGATAACCCGCTTCTTTTGCTGCCTTCTCTGTCATTCCCACGGAGGCTACCTCCGGACTGGTGTAGGTACATCCCGGGATATTCCCGTAGTCCACCGGCTGCGGATGATGCCCTGCGATCTTCTCCACGCAGGTAATCCCTTCAGCAGATGCCACATGTGCAAGCGCAGGTCCGGCGACGATATCGCCGATGGCATAGATGCCTTCCACGCTGGTCCTGTAGTATTCGTCTACCTTCACCTTCCCCTTGTCTGTTTCGATTCCAAGTTCCTCGATCCCGATGTTTTCAATGTTTGGCGTGATTCCCACAGCTGAGAGAACGATATCGGCCTCCACGGTCTCCTCTCCCTTTTTGGTCTTGATGGTGACGATACATTTCTTCCCGGAAGTATCCACTTTCTCAACAGTGGAGGAGGTCATTACCTTCATTCCCATTTTCTTGAAGGAGCGCTCCAGCTGTTTTGAAACCTCTTCATCCTCAACGGGAACCACATTGGGCAGGAATTCCACCAGTGTAACCTTTGTGCCCATCGAAGCATAGAAATTGGCAAATTCACTGCCGATGGCGCCGGATCCGACCACCACCATGGATTCGGGAAGCTTTTCCAGCGTCATTGCCTTCCTGTATCCGATGATCTTCTTCCCGTCCTGCTTCAGGTTGTCGAGCTCACGTGAACGGGCTCCTGTGGCGAGAATGATATGTGCTGCTTCAACATCCGTGGTTTTTCCACCTGCATCGGTTACGGTCACCACACCTTTGGATTTCAGTTTGCCGGTTCCGCTGATAACTTCCACCTTGTTCTTTTTAAACAGGTACTGTACACCCTTGCTCATTCCATCGGCGACATTCCGGCTACGTTCCACAACCTTTGAAAAGTCGGCCTTCGCTTCCCCGTCAATCACGATCCCATAATCCTCCGCATGTTTCAGGTATTCAAACACCTGTGCACTTTTAAGCAAAGACTTGGTTGGGATACATCCCCAGTTCAGACATACGCCTCCGATGGATTCTTTTTCCACGACAGCAGTTTTCAATCCAAGTTGCGAAGCACGAATAGCGGCCACATAACCTCCGGGTCCGCTACCAATAACCAATACATCAAATTTCATCTGTTTATTTTTTTGAAAGAATGTGTGTATAACAACAAAACTACAAATGAGTTTTCAGAAACAGGCAGAAAGAATGTAAAAGTTGGTATTTTTGCCACCCGAAAACCAGTTTTTATCAAATGATCCTGCACGGAAGCCCGAACCCTGCTCAACAAATGTAACTGTTGTCTTGTTATAGATGCATGTTGCTTTAAATAAATCAGATTAAAACAGAGACAATGAAAAAAAGAGGACAACAAATCCTTATGATTGCAGGATTTATCGCACTTTTCAGTGTTGCATCGAATGCACAGGTGAATTTTTACCGGACAAATGGTGCGGAAATCATCTTTTCTGGTGCTGATGTAACGTTCAACGGGGCCGATGTGAATACCAACATGCGTTTTACAGCCTTTTTTCACGGCCAGCAGATGTTCAACATGGACCTGACCCGGTTTCTTGGATTATATACCGGGTTCGGTATCAGGAATATTGGCCTGATCACGGATGACCTTTACCAGGACATGGGCTTCCTGGGTGTGGATGATCAACATCCCGACTGGAACAAGCAAGCCAAAATCAAAAGAAGGAGTTATGCGCTGAGTTTTCCTGCAGCCATTAAGCTTGGCAACATGAAAAAGCAGGTGTTTGCCTATGCAGGAGCTTCCTACGAGTGGATGTTCCATTACAAGCAAAAATTATTCATCGATGGCCAGAAATTCAAATACTCGGAATGGGCCAGCAACCGCACGAACGCATGGATCCCCTCACTATTTGCTGGGCTCCAGTTCCCGGGAGGAATGAACCTGAAGTTTAAGATGTATCTCGACGATTTTCTGAATTCGGGTTTTACCGGTGTTGATTTCGGGGAAGATGTGGATTATTCCGCCTTCGGAGCATCCAACATATATTACATCTCCTTTTCAACGATTATCAACAAAAACAGTGTGAAGAACATGATGGGCGTCTCAGGGGATCAGTTAACTGACTTGTAAATACCATACGGACCGTCAATCCTGAAGTTTAAACTCCCTGTGACCGGTTTGCCACAGGGCAAAGGAAATCAGGTCGGCGATATCTTCAAAGCTTTTGCTTTTGGTATCACCAACACCATGCCCGGATGTATAGTCCACATCGAATAGGATCGGTCCGCCGGAACCGTTTGCCGCCTGCATGCGTGCGACGAACTTGGCAGGCTGCCAGACGATGACCCTCGGATCATTGAATCCGGCCGTAACCAATGTGGCAGGATAGGCCACGTCGTCTTTCACATGAAGGTAGGCATCCATCTCCATCAGCGCCATACACTCAACTGAATCCTTAACCGTACCAAATTCAGGGGCATTCACAGGACCATTGGGTGATTGTTCGATCCGAAGGGGGTTCATGACCCCGACCAGGGACACGGCGGCAGCAAACAATTCCGGCCGCTCAGTGATCGCCCTGCCAATCAGGATACCACCGGCACTCCCCCCGAAAACAGCCAGCTTTTCAGGGGAGGTGTATTTTTTATCTGTCAGGTACTCCGCACAGGCAATAAAATCTTTCCATGTATTGGGTTTGGTGGTTTTATGTCCTGCCAGTCGCCAGGCATCCCCCAGTTCTCCGCCTCCCCTGACATGTGTGACAGCATAGATGCCGCCTTTCAGGGTCCATGTCAGCAAGTATGGGTTAAAATAGGGGGTCAGGGAAACTCCATACGCACCATACCCGTTCAGCAAAAGCGGTGCGGTACCATCTGTTGCCGTTCCTTTGCGATAGATCACCGACAGGGGAACCAGCACACCATCGTGCGAAGGCACCAGCAGTTCCTCCACCATGAGGTCTTCATATTCCGGAAAAGAAGCTGAAGAAGAGAGTGGTTCTGGAGTAAATTCTCCGCTCGATGAATGGAACCGGTAACGTCGGTCATCCATGGTCCAACCGGTAATACTGACCCAGATATCGTCGAACTTATGCATACGGGTTCGAATGCCCAGGGAACCTGCCTTTGCAGGTAATTTTACCTTTTCAGCTGCATTTGTCCCTTCCGGTAACCTGAACAGAAGCTCCTGTACACCATTGATTTTTATCTTATAATACAGGGCCTCACTCGTAAACGCAAAACCTGAAATCATCCCCGCTTCGGGTTCCGGAACAACCACTTCGGCACCAGGGATATCAGGACTGGTCTTACTGGTTCTTAAAATTTCAAAACCAGGTGCATTCTTTGCTGTATACAGGTACAGATCGTCGTCTTTTGTATAGAAATTCTGTACCTGGTCCTCCCTGGTGATCAATGGTTTCCAGTCAAACCGGATCGAAGGATCGAATTCATCCATCTCTGCCCTGAATAGCTTAAAATACCTTTCTACTGTTGATAACAGCAGGAAATAGTCATTCTCATAATGATCATAGAGGATGCGGGGAATCTCCTCCGGTCGCCGTCCTACTTCCGGGTACATCTCCGAAGAGAACACTACCCGGTCGTCCTGCTGTTGTGTTCCTATTCTGTGATAAAAGACTTTAGTATCTATCAACCGGCCCGGGTCGTGGATGTCATCTGTATTTGCCATTCCATAAACAATACCCGATCCATCCCCCAGCCAGGATACGGAACCAAAAACCTGCCTGATTTTATCCGGCAGCAGTTTCCGGGCAGCAACGTCCATGATGAACATTGTCAGGCTCTCAGACCCGTTGGGTGCAACTGAGATGGCAATGCGGTCTCCGTCGAAATCGGGATGGATACTTGCAATCACATAACTGGCACCGGTCCCATCGTCGTATTTTTCAGGATCGTACAGCAAATACTCCTCTCCCGCATAGGAATCCCTGTAATACAGCTTTCCCACCTCATCTTCCGGGGTAAGCTTCAAATAAAAATAACGACCGCTCTCGGCGATCTGCAATCCATAGATCTTGTCTGATTTGCGCTGGTCGAGTTCCCCGAACCATTCGATGAGTTGCTCCCTGCCCGAAATATTATCCAGCATGCCACGCGTATAGTCAGCATATTCCTGCATCCAGCCGAGAAAGACCGTATCATACATGTTCTCCATGTACCTGTAGGGATCTGTAACCTCCACCCCGAAATAAGTGTCGGTTACCGGGCGCACCGGTGCAGGCGACGGTTTGTCATTGTCTGCGCAGGCCGAAAGCAACAGCAAGATGGCCGGTAAAAAATACAATCGGTGATTCATCTGTACTTATATTCAATTGGGATACATCCTCAATAAATCTGAGGATTAAGTGGATAGTATCACAAGTATATGGATTATCATTCAAAAACACAACTTAAATGCACAGAAAATCGCCTTTGGAAGATGAACGTTACACTAACAGGTGCAGCAGGCACAGCAACTTCACAACAGTACAGTCATAATGCAATTATTCCTACCTTTGCAGTAAATGCATGATGGCATGACAGGGAAAAAGAAAAAGAGCGCATTAAAAGTAGCCAGCGGGGTGCCACAACCCGCTTCGGTTAATGAGCGTGCCCTGGAACAATTCCGGCAGTCGCGAAAAGGCATTGCCGACCCGGAGGAGCTGTTCAGTGGCATTCGTGCAGGTAAACGGAAAGCTCTTTCACAGGCGATCACCCTGGTGGAAAGTGCATTGCCCGAACACCAGCTGGTGGCACAGGCCCTGATCAGCAAATGCCTTCCCTTTGCCGGCAACTCACTCAGGCTGGGCATCACAGGTGTGCCAGGGGCCGGGAAGAGCACCTTCATTGAATCCTTTGGCAACTACCTCCTCCGGTCCGACCACCGGCTTTCGATACTTGCCATTGATCCCAGCAGCGAACGATCCGGCGGCTCCATACTGGGTGACAAGACCCGCATGGAAACCCTGGCCGGGGCTGAAAATGCATTCATCAGACCTTCCCCGTCGGGGGGCAACCTGGGAGGTGTGGCACGAAAAACACGTGAATCGATCATCCTGTGTGAAGCAGCTGGCTACGATACCATCATTGT